>Ga0335085_10004284_pt1 | contig 23791 bp, 21 predicted proteins | sample Lox_Sample_45_FD_206712 | JGI IMG/M metagenome (GOLD analysis project Ga0335085, IMG submission 206712) | Soil microbial communities from Loxahatchee National Wildlife Refuge, Florida, United States - Lox_Sample_4.5 | ecosystem: Environmental > Terrestrial > Soil > Wetlands | place: USA...
GACCCCCACACCGACGCCGACACCAACACCCACCCCCATGCCAACACCAACACCAACACCAACACCAACACCAGCACCAGCACCAGCACCAGCACCAGCACCAGCACCCACGCCTACACCGACCCCCACGCCCACTCCGACGCCAACCCCGGCACCCACGCCTACACCGACCCCCACGCCCACTCCGACGCCAACCCCGGCACCCACTCCTGAGCAGGTCAACCAACGGATTGATGCAGCGATCACGAACGTAGCGACCTATCCTTTTACTGAAGCTTTTAAAGAGCTAGGCTCTGAATTGCTCAGTAGCGTCGGGCGTTTCGGGGGAGTAGTTGCGACAGGTTTGAGCGCGGTAAGTACATGGCACGGTGGCTATCAGGCCTGGCAGAATTGGCATACAGACGTGGATACCGTGTCTGCGATGACTCCTGGCGCGGAAGGAAATCAGGCAATCGAGCTCGCAGCACAGGACGTCGAGCACGGAGTGCCCCTCGCCCAGGCTGTATCCAATCAGTATCTGACCGGCTTGCTACCTACATACAGCGAAGCTCAGCTTGAACAACTTGTTGAGCAGCGCGTAGAATCAGATCAATCTCAATGACGATTGAAACGCAGTTGGCGAATAATCGGTAACTTGAAATAAAGTAATGAGCGTGTGGTATCAATGGACCTGCTCTGCTATCTTCACCCCGGCTGGAAGCCCTTCATCCGTCCAGCAGAAAGCACCCGCGATTGGATGACCGTGACGCCTGAGGCGTTTGCCTACCGCTGCCTACCGCTGAACATCGCCAACGCCCATGGCTGGGAGGTGATGTCGCCGTGCTCGTTCGAGGCCCGATGGTTCGGCGGCATCGGTATCGACGAGGTGCAAATAAGGCTCGATCCCGGCACAAACCCGGACGTTGCTCCCGTCTCGCTTTTCGGCCAAGGGATCCTGACCTTCCACATCGCCGGCCTTTTTCGCACGCCGCCGGGGTGGAACCTCTGGGTTGGCGGGTCCCCCAATCGTCCCAAGGAACACCTCTATCCATTGACCGGTATCGTTGAGACCGACTGGGCACCGTACACCTTCACCATGAACTGGCGCTTCACGCGCGCCTACCGCACCGTGCGGTTTGAAACAGGAGAACCGATCTGCTTCTTCTTTCCCATCCAGCGCGGGTATCTCGACGCCGTCACGCCCAAAATGGTCCCGATGGAAAAAGAGCCCGAAGTCATGCGCCAGTTTAAAGAATGGAGCGAGTCCCGGAACAAGTTCCACGAGCGGATGGCGGAGGAGACGCCAACCGCCGGCTCAGATAAGTGGCAGAAAGACTATTATCGCGGCATAGATCCGGCAGGCGAGCCGCGCGTAGAGGATCATCAAACCAAGCTACGCCTCAAGCCCTTTGCGTTCGATGCAACCTAACGCCGACATTAACGTGTCGAGCAATTGTTCGCCGCGGCTTATTGCAGCGACCGTCGCATTCCCTCCAGCGAAGCATATTTCTGCGCTTTCTTTGGCATATCGTCCAGCGTGTTCGTATCGTCCCGATCGTCAATCAAGGTCGCGAAACAGATATTGTGCGCGTTACTCTGGAATGGCTCAGTAGAGCCAAAACCCAGACTATTGACAGGTTCCTGTTCCGGCACAAATAGCGCTCCTGCTTAATCTTTTCCGCTGCCTACAAGAATCGATCGCGTCATCAATTAATTTCGACCGACAGCAAAGTACGCTTTGGGAAGCGATACCGGCCGTTCAACCTTCGCACTGGGAACTCGTCCTGTTGCCCACAGGCGACTTTCTGAACCGCGCCGGCCCAGAACCAGCTCTCTCCATAGCCGCCCTTCAGTGACCAAATAAGCAGGCCAATAGGTGCTCAAAGCCGTCGTTGCATGGCGTCGTGGTCTATCCGTCCTGTCGCAGCCGCGATCAAAGCAGCCTCGGGGCCGATGCCAGTGACCTCGACGATTGTATCCGCCGGGATGCCCAGTCGCTGGGCGGCGGCGCGGATCGCCTCGGGGCTCGGCGCCTCGTAGAGACAATAGGTTTTGCGCTTGTCGGTGCTGAGAAATGAAAACAGCCACTGAATGCCGATTTCGTCATTGACGAGCTTGACGGTCGCCTCCGTTTCCGGGTCGGTCGGCACAAGGTCGGCAAAGCTACGTTCGATCAGAAACAGGGGCACCGCTACCTCCTCTGTTCAAGTTTCGCGGCGTGGCCAGACGAATCACCGGGGCACCCCGATAATTAGTCCAGCGGTTCTCGCCTTGCGCGAGCGCCGCCGTCGAGTCAAGTTTTAGTGGCAAGCGAGCTCAGGGTCAGGAGGCGAATCATCGCGGTCCCGATTGTAACCGCGAGCAGCCGACAGGACGAAGTCTTCGTCGGACGTCGGTCAGAACTCGATGCACTGTGCGCGGCGCTGGACGATGCGCTCGCCGGGCGCGGCCGCGCGATCATGATCGCCGGCGAACCCGGGATCGGCAAGACGAGGACGGCCCGGGCTCTCGCCGACCACGCGGCCGCGCGGGAAATGACCGTCATCTGGGGCCGCTGCCATGAGGAAGCCGGTGCGCCACCCTATTGGCCATGGGTACAAATCATCCGGGCCGCGCTCATGGACGGCAATCAGGAGTCCTTGCTGAGCGAGCTGGGGCCGGCGGCACGCGACATCGCCGACATCGTCCCAGAGGTGCGTGAGCGAGTCGCGGACGCCGGGCCAGGAGTCCGCCCCAAGGAGCCGGCCGAGGCGCGCTTCAGTATGTTTGACGCGATCCGGCGGCTGTTCGTCCGCGTCTGCCAAGAGCGCGCGCTCGTTCTAGTGCTCGACGATCTGCATTGGGCCGACGCCCCCTCGCTGCGCCTCCTCGAGTTTCTCACACCTGAAATCGGCGACAGCGGAATGCTGCTGGTCGGCACCTACAGAGCGACGGAGCTGTCGCGTCAGCATCCCCTATCCGACGCGTTGGGCGGGATGGCCAGGGTGCCGCATCTGAGCCGCATCAACTTGCCGGGCCTTAGCCCCGACGAAGTGCAAAGCTTTATCGCCGCCGTGGTCGGGACGCCGCCGCCCCATTGGTTTGCACGGACCCTTCATCGGCAGACCGAGGGCAACCCCCTCTTTTTGCGCGAAATCGTCCGTTTCCTCGAACAGCAGGGGATCTTGACGGCGGGGCTGCGCGCTCCGGAAGCGATCGTGCCGCCGGTGATCCGGATCCCCGAGGGGGTTAGGGAGGTTATCGGCCGCCGCCTCAATCTCCTGTCTGTGGCCTGCAACGAAGCGTTGGCAATAGCCTCGGTCGTCGGCCGCGATTTTTCGCAGGATATCCTATCGGGAGCCGCGGCGCCGCCCGGCGCCGACGCGTTGCTCGAAGCCCTCGACGAAGCGGTGGCCGCGCACATACTCGACGAGACCGGCGCAGGGCATTACCAGTTCACTCACAATCTGATCCGGGAGACCCTTTACGACGAGCTACGTCCGGCGCAGCGCTCACGACTGCATCGCGCCGTCGGCACGACGATCGAGCGGTTGCACGGCGCCGATTGCGACACTGTTCTGTCGCAATTGGCACATCATTTCCGCGCCGCCGGCGATCTCGATCGCGGTATCGAGTACGCGGTGCGCGCTGGCGAGCACGCCGATGCGCTGCTCGCCTTCGAGGATGCCGCGGCCTCGTTCCAGATGGCGCTCGACGCGCTCGACCAGCGCGCTCCGGCTGAAGAAGCGCTGCGTTGCCGGCTGCTGTTCCGGCTTGGCGACGCGCAGCGCAAATCGGGCGATTACTCGCGCGCTCGACGGACGCTGCACGGGGCGACTGAGGTAGCCCGCCAGCACGGCCAGGCAGAGACGCTGGCACGTGCGGCGCTAGCCTACGAACATGCCTCATGGCGCACCGAGCGGTTACCCGACGCGCCGCCCGAGGTTGCGCTGGCGGAGGCATTACGCCTCGCGCCGCAGGAAGACGTGCGATTGCACGTTGAATTGACCGCCGCGCTCGCGCGCTCGTTGCTCTATGCCGGCGCCGAGACGCAGGCACGAGAGCACCTGACGCACGCCATCACGATGGCGCGGCAACTGGACGACCCGGCGCTATTGGCGACGACGCTGGAACATCTCTTCGATTTCCCGTCGGGGCCCGACGGGACACGGGAGTTGCTTGCCCTCGCGAGCGAATCGCTGGAGGCAGCCGAGCTGTCCGGCAATGCCGAAGTGGCCTTCCTTGCGCGCACGCGGCGCATCGTGTGCTGCCTCGAACTGGGCGAGCAGACCGCGGCAGAGGAAGAGATCGCCCGGCTATCGCAGGACGAAGCGCGAATCCGTCAGCCGGATTACGCGGTCTCTCTTTCCGCTTTTCGCGCGGCTCTGGCGCTGATGCGCGGTGAACTGGCGGCCGCGGAACGGCTACTGGTCGAGGCATCGCGCTGGCGCATCGGCACCTCGCAGATAAACGACTTTTTTAGCGTGCTGGTTTTCTCGCTGCGCCGTGAGCAGGGCCGACTGAAGGAACTGGCGCCGGCCCTCGCCCAGTTCATGCAGACCAACTCGGCGACCGCGTGGGGTCCGGGCTTGGCCCTCTTACATGTCGAACTGAGCCAGTTCGCGGAAGCGCGCGCCGTGTTCGACCGCCTGGCAAAAAGCGATTTCGATGATCTGCCGCGCGACGGTAGATGGACGACGTGCATCGCCTATCTCGCCGAAATCTGCGCCGCGCTCGGCGATTCCAGCCGGGCAGCGAGTCTTTATCGGCTGCTGCTCCCCTACAAAGACCGCGTGCTCCTGCTGGGTGGCGGCGTCGTGTGCACTGGCGCCGCATCGCGCCATCTCGGGCTTCTGGCTACGACGATGGGCCAATGGTCCGACGCCGAGCGGCATTTCGAAGACTCACAGGCAACGAACGCCAGGATCGGCGCGCTGCTACCGCTAGCGCATACGCGGCACGATTATGCGGCGATGCTGCTCTCGCGCGGTGCGCCGGGCGACCGCGAGCGCGCCATCGCCATGCTGCAATCCTTGCTCGACAGCACGCGAGAAATGCGCTTGCGCGAGCTTGAAGAGCGCATCGCGGCGCGGCTGGAGCGGCTTACCAACGCGCCTCCAGCGGCCGCCGCGATCGACGAGTTGACCCCGCGCGAACTGGAAGTGCTGCGCCTCATCGCGATCGGCCGCAGCAACGCCGATATTGCGCTCGTGCTGACGATCAGCCTCAACACAGTGGCAACTCATGTACGCAGCATCCTAGGTAAGACCGGATCCGCCAACCGTACCGAGGCGGCGGCCTACGCGATGCGGCACGGCCTGGCGCCGCAATCCCGGGCTTGAGGCCGCCGTCTCATCAATTCTGGTGATTGTCGGCCCGAGCGCACCAAAGGCGGACACGGTGGGTCATTGTTTCCGGCGATTTACCGTCGCCGCCGTCCCGCTAGGCTGACGTAATCGATGACCCCGACCAGCGAGACGCGACAGGGCCGTCTGACCCAGGGAGAGCAGAACCAGGGAGAGCAGAAGATGAACAACGAAACCATTGAAAGCTTCGCGCAAAACCTACGCGGGCCGGTGCTCGGGCGCCATCATCCCGAATACGGCGAAGCGCGCAAGCTCTATAACGCGATGATCGACAAGCGCCCACTTTTGATCGCACGCTGCGTCGACGCCGGCGACGTCGTGGCGGCCGTCAACTTTGGCCGCGATAACAGGCTGCCGATCGCCGTGCGCGGCGGCGCCCATAACGGCCCCGGCCTCGGTAGCGTCGATGATGGCTTGGTGATCGATCTCTCGCTGATGACGGGGGTGCGCGTGGACCCGGTGAAGCGGACGGTGCGCGTCGGCGGCGGCTGTGTCACCGGCGATGTCGACCACGCCACCTGTGCCTTCGGACAAGCCGTCCCTTTCGGTGTCATCTCGACGACTGGCGTCGCCGGCCTGACCCTGAGCGGCGGCCACGGTTATCTCAGCCGCCAATACGGGCTCGCCGTAGACAATCTGCTCGAGGCTGACGTTGTCCTGGCCGACGGTCGCTTCGTCACCGCATCCGAAACCGATAACGCCGATCTGCTCTGGGGTCTGCGCGGCGGCGGCGGCAATTTTGGTGTCGTCACCAGCTTTCTGTTCCACACCCATCCGGTGGGGATATTGTATGCCGGTCCGATCATCTTCGATCTTGCCGACGCCCCCGTGGTGATGCGCTGGTACCGGGAATTCCAGGCGAGTTCGCCGGACGAATTTTACATCTTCCTCGGGTTGCAGGCGGTTCCCGCGAGCGAGCCGTTCCCACAGGAGCACTGGGGCAAAAAGATGTGCGCCTTGCTCGTCTCTCATCCTGGCCCGGACGGCGAGAAAGCGGTCAATGCGATCCGAGCCGAGTTGCCCAAGCCGATCATAGATTGGGCCCAGCCCATGCCCTATACGGCGCTGCAGGCTATGTTCGATCCACTCTATCCAAAGGGTCTGCAATGGTACTGGAAGGGTGATTTCGTCAAGAATTTGCCGGATGCGGCGATCGAAGCGCATATCGCGCACGCCGCCAAATTGCCGAACCCGCTTTCCGGCATGCACCTCTACCCGGTCGACGGCGCCGTTCACCGCAAGCAGAGGAACGAGACGGCTTGGGGCTACCGCGATGCGACGTGGTCGATGGTCATCTTCGGCGTCGATCCCGAGCCGGCGAACGCCGCGGATATCAAACAATGGGCACGCGACTATTGGCAGGCGGTGCATCCGTTCGACCTCGCCGGCGCCTATCCAAACTTTATGTTCGACGACGAGGGCGAGGCGCGCGTCAAAGCGGCTTTCGGCGACAATTACGACCGGCTCGCAGCAGTGAAAAAGAAATACGACCCGGCCAACTTGTTTCGGGTCAACCACAACATTCGGCCGGCGCCCTGAACGGGCGCCGCGCGCGAACGATCGGGAGGATTGCCATGCCGATATTTATGGACCGGCACGATATCCCGGGCGCGAAAATCGAAGACGTTTTCGGCGCACACCAAAAGGATATCGAAATCCAGGGGAAATATGGGGTCAAGTATCTCACCTACTGGTGGGACTACGAGAGCGGCACCGGCTTCTGCCTCGTCGACGCGCCCGACCCTGCGACCGCCGAGTGCGTTCACCGCGAAGCGCACGGCAATACTGCAACCGCCATCATTCCGGTCGATCTCTCCGCGGTCGAAGCGTTTCTTGGCCGCATCAGCGATCCGCGCGCGTCGCCGGGAGCCGCACCCGCTATCGATCCCGGGCTGAGGGCGGTCATGTTCACCGACATTGTCGGCTCGACCGAGATGACGGCGCGCCTCGGCGACACTGCCGCCCTTGAGTTGGTGCGGGTACACGACGCGCTGGTGCGGCGCGGGCTTGGTATGCATGGCGGGCGCGAAGTCAAACATACCGGCGATGGCATCATGGCCTCTTTCGTGAACGTGGCGGACGCGGTGCGCGGCGCCACGGACATCCAACGGCGCTTTGCCGCCTACAACACCAACACCTCAGAAACGCTGAATATTCGGATCGGCATCCATGCGGGCGAACCGGTTCAGGAACACAACGACCTGTTCGGCGCAACGGTTCAACTCGCCTTCCGGCTGTGCAGCGAAGCCGAAGCCGACGGCGTCGTCGTCTCCGGCCTCGTGCGGGAGTTGTGCGATGAGGACACCTCCCGCTTTGTCGCGCTGGGCGAGCGACGCCTAAAGGGCTTTGCCGATGCGACGCCAGTATTCCGATTCGAATGGCGGAATTGAGAGCTGAAATCGTGTGAAGTGCTCTCGGCAACCGCCCGCTTTCAGCGCATCCCCGTCATCGCCGGCTGGTTCCGTGAGGGTCCGTCGACACCGTTTGCCCACATCCATCCGTTCCGTTACGTACACGCGCCCTTCGGGACGGGCTCTATTCTCGGGCGAGCGCGACTCACCGCGCCGCTGCGTGTGGCGGACATTCGGTCACGATTTCTCGCGGTCGTTTTGTTCACAGCCCTTGAGGCGATAATTATAGCGCGCGGCAATCCGCGCCGCTCAAGGTGACCCCTTCCGGGGCGGCCTTCGGCCGACCTTGACCGGCGCATGGGGCGCGCTGTTTGACCTTCATGTCGGCTCATGGAATGGTCCGGCCGTGCTCCTACCCCGCCGTTGCCGCAAACTGGCGGGGGCACCGAAGACAAGGAGCACGCCATGCCCAAGACATCCAAGCCAAGTATCGCCGTTATTGGCATCGACATCGGCAAGAACTCGTTCCATGTGGTTGGCCTCGACAAGCGGGGTGCAATCGCATTGCGTCAGAAATGGTCCCGCGGACAGGTCGAAACGCGGTTTGCCAACATGCCGCCGTGCCTGATCGGGATGGAAGCTTGCTGCGGCGCGCATCATCTAAGCCGGAAGCTCAAAGCGCTCGGGCATGATGCCCGCTTGATGCCGGCGAAATACGTCCGTCCCTATTCTCGGGGGCAAAAGAACGACTTCCGCGATGCCGAAGCGATCGCCGAGGCGGTACAGCGTCCGACTATGAAGTTCGTTGCGACGAAGACCACCGAGCAACTGGACCTGCAAGCGCTCCATCGGGTGCGTGAGCGTTTGGTGTCGCAGCGCACCGGAGTCATCAACCAAATCCGCGCTTTCTTGCTGGAACGTGGCATTGCCGTTCGTCAGGGGTTTCGTTTCTTGCGTATCGCATTGCCGGATGTACTCGCCGCTCCCTCCGATGTCTTGTCACCACGCATGGTTCACCTCATTGAAGACCTGGCTATTGACTGGCGCCGGCTCGATGAGCGGGTCGACGCGGTGACGGCCGAGATCGAAGCTCTGGCGCTTCAGGATGCCGGCTGCGAGCGTCTGATGAGCGTTCCCGGCATCGGCCCGATCATCTCCAGCGCCACCGTCGCCGCGATCGGCACGGGTGACGTGTTCTCGAAGGGGCGCGACTTCGGCGCCTGGCTTGGGCTCGTTCCCAAGCAGATATCGACCGGCGACCGCACCATCCTCGGGAAGATATCCAAGCGCGGGAATCGCTACCTGCGCGTTCTGTTCGTGCAGGCCGCCTGGGTTGTATTGATCAAGCCCAAGAGCTGGGAACGCTATGGCCTCGGGCCCTGGATAGAAACCGCCAGGAAACGACTGCACCACAACGTGCTAGCAATCGCCCTGGCGAACAAGTTGGCGCGCATCGCCTGGGCGGTTTTGGCCAAGGGCCGGGGCTACGAGAGCAGGAGGATCGACGATGCAGTCGCCCAGCCTGCGTGATCCTCGCACCGTGCTCGGCGCCCTCAAGACCGCTGCGCGCCGCCTTCGCCGGTGGCCTGCGGCCAGTCTTGACCGCGCCTACCCGCGGCGTCCTTGTGATCCCGGCCGGGACGAAGGAACGGCGCCCTGCTGGACACGAACAAAGGAACGGCTTGGATGAAGAATCTGTCAGTGACATAGCCGCGTCAGTTTACCCGCCGAGGTCTGCGAGTGGTTGAAACGAAATGGAGGATCGGTCTTCCCGGCACATGCGAACACTGACGTTCTCCGGATGGCCCAATCGAGGCCTGTCGGCTCATAAGGTCGCACGCGCGCGGATATCCATCGTGGCCGGGAGCGCAAACGCTCCAATCAAAGGCCGGATACATCGATGCAAGACCCACATCCGCCAGATCGCCGAAAACCGCTTGCGACGCACGGCCGGACCATACATCCGAAGCGAATGCCGCTTTCCGTCCCACCAAAGCGAAGGGGTATGTCCGACCAGCCGTTACCGCGCGGGGCCGCTGCGCAAGGATTACGCCGCCTGCCGCGGTTCTTGGTCTGGCCGCGGCACGATCACCGTCGCGGTCTCATACAGCATCGGCAGGCAATCCTGCCGCAGGCGGAACTTGGTGCCATGGTTGTGGCCGCTGCGCGCATCAAAATCGACGAGCACCTTTCCCTGCTCCAGGGCGGCCAGGAATGCGGAGAAGGAGAAGCATTGAAGGCGCATCGCCTGCTTGTACCAATAGTATTCCTGTGCGCCCTCGGTCTTGACCTCGGCCTGGACGTAGAAGGCGTTGAGCAATTTGGTGCCGGCCTTGTGTTCGAGATCGGCAAAGCCCCAGTAGGGCTGGGGATCGAGTTCGCCGAGGCCCGCCCGCTCCCCTACTGAGGTGAGCCACGCCGCGTGGCGCGGGTCGACGGCGATGGCATCGAACGAGATCAGCACCCGTTGCTGCGGCCGATCGATGACCACCCTGAAGCCACGGTCGCTGCGGGCGCCGCCATGGATCGTCTGCCGGAAACTCATCTCGCCGGCGCCGTACCGCTCCCCTGCCTCCTGATGTGACCAACCGTAATTCGGGAGGAGGATTTGCGGCACAAAGCGCAAGGCGCGCGGCGACGGTTCCATGTGGAACAATGTCGTCAACGCCGTCGAGCCCAGCCGCTGTGCCTTCAATTCCCATTCGGCCGCGTTCGGGATTGGCAGGTTGTTCTCCTTGATCCCGAGCAATTGTTCGAGCGTGTTGCCGATGCCGCCGTGGTTGCCATTTCGGACGTTGGGGACCCAGCCCATTTCGGCGATCGCCTCCAGCCGCGCAGTCAGAGCTTCTTTCGTGAAGACCGGAACGGTATTCGACATACCGTCATGCGGCCTGCCCCATCGCGAGGTGCTGGCGGATGCGCGCCTCGGCGAGCGCGCAGTATTCCGGTGACAGATCGATCCCTACGAAGTTGCGGCCGGCGTTCAAGGCCGACACCGCGGTCGTGCCCGAGCCGATGAACGGATCGAGGATCGTCCTCGCCGTCGTCGAACGGATGATGCGGTCGATCAGTTCGACCGGAAACGCGGCGGGGTGCGGATTCCCGTGTTCCTGCCGAAACTCCCAGACATCGCCGACGCCGTTCGCCTTTGGCGCGAGGCGAAACCCCGGTTTGGCGATCAGGTAGATCACCTCATAAGTCGGCAGAAAGTAGCCGGGATTGAAGTTGAACCCGCCCTTGCGCCGCCAGATGATGATTTGCCGTACCGGGAAGCCAGCGAGGATATCATGCCGATCTTGCAGCAGCCCGGCCTGCACGCGCCATTTGTGATTGTAGAAGATCGCGCCGTCATCGGAGAGGACGCGCAGCATCTCGGCGAGGCAACGCCGCTGCCAGGCGACATAAGCGTCGTGCGGCATGCAATCGTCGTGGTGCGTATAGCCGCGCTGCAACGCGGCGTTCTCCCACTTGCCGCCGCTCGGGCTCTTCAACCCGTTGCCGGTCGAATTGCGGATGTTGTAGGGCGGCGAAGTGACGACGAGATCGACGCTGCCGGCCGGCATCGCGCGCATCACATCGAGCGCGTCGCCGCAGATGATGCGATTGAGGAAGCCGTCGGACGGCGCAGCCAACGCCTCGATTGTCGGAACAAACTCGACGCTGAGTGCCGCTTTCGCCATATAGGATGAGGTCAATCATACCATCGGCCCCGGCCCGCCAGCTCGGTAATCCCCAGGAACCCGGCGCCGCCGCACGCGGTACAATCGAGCGAGGCCACCATCTCGCAAGGATCGTGGCCGGAAGCGAGCCGGCAGTGAGCGGGAGGCTCGGCAGCCAAGCCATCAACGCACCATGGCGACGGCGCCCTGTAGCCTCGGCGCCCCTTATGGAACGGGGGCTACCCGCATCGATCCAATCCGAGATGCGCACGGCACACCGGCTCCGTTCCGCCCATGACAGCCGACCCACAGCCGGTTTCTCTCGGCGCCCGCTCGTCGGGCGATGCCGTCATGCTCGACGGTGAGGAGCGCCGTCGCCACCTTTACGTCGTCGGCCAGACCGGCACCGGCAAATCGACCTTGCTGCTGAACCTGATCGCGCAGGATCTCGCGTCCGGCGCCGGACTCGCTTTGCTCGACCCGCATGGCGATCTCGCCGAGGCGGCGTTGCGATACGTCCCGCGCCGCCGCACCAACGATCTCATCTATCTCGATCCGGCCGACGCCGAGCGGCCGATCGGGTTCAATCCCCTCTCGCACGTCCCTGATGAACTGAAGCCGATCGTCGCGGATGGCGTCGTCTCGGCCTTCCGTCATGTCTGGCCGGAGAGTTGGGGCCCGCGCCTCGATTACATCCTGACCAACGCGGTGCGCGCCTTGCTCGATGTGCCCGGCGGCACATTGCTGATGCTGCCGCGGCTGTTGATCGACGAGCCGTTCCGCGTTGAGCTTGTTGCCCGCCATGTCGGCGATCCGGTGGTGCGCGCATTCTGGCTTTCCGAATACGCCGCCTATAGCGACCATTTCCGTACTGAGGCGATCGCGCCGATCCAGAACAAGATCGGCAAGGCGCTGATCGAGCCACGGCTGCGGAACATGCTCTCCCAACCGGTGAGCACGATCACCTTGCGCCGGCTGATCGACGACGGCGCGATCATGATCTGCAATCTCGCCAAGGGACGCCTCGGCGAGGGCACCTCGCATTTACTCGGTGCGCTGCTGACGACGACGATCGCGCAGGCGGCATTGTCACGTGCCGACACCGCACCGGCCGACCGGCGCGTGTTCCACCTCTATGCCGATGAGTTCCAATCCTTCGCCACCGACAGCTTCGCGCTGATCCTGTCGGAGGCGCGCAAGTACGGCCTGACATTGACCGTCGCCCATCAGTATCTCGACCAGCTCGGCGAGCGATTGCAATCCGCCGTGTTCGGCAATGTCGGCTCGCTGCTCGCCTGCCGCACCGGTGCCACCGATGCCGCGATCGTCGCCGAGCAGATCGGGCTCGGCGGTGCCGACGCGCTGCTCGACTTACCGAACCACACCGGCTGGGCGCGACTGCTCGCCGCTGGCACGCCGACCTCGCCGCTCCGTCTCAAACTGTATGACGCGCCACTCCCCCGCCGCCCCGATGCGCACCGGCTGATCGAGATCAGCCGGGTCCGGTTCGGCCGATCGCGCGCCGACGTCGAGGCGCGGATTGCGCGTTTTCTCGCCGCGTGAAGCGGGCTCCAAAATTGTGCCTACGCCCATGCCTACTGTGATGCCTACTGCTGTGCCTACCGTCGGCATCACCTGTAGGCACAAGTGTCTGCGCGCAAGGCTTTGAATATGTTTATTTCTTTCTCGGTCGCCGCCCGATTTCCGGCCGCGACTGGGGTGTGTTGGTTGGATGATGATTGATATTTGTCAGCTGCGCTGGGCTGCGGCTGATGCCGAAGAGAAAAGAGCCTCCTGTCGGAGATCGCGGAAGACCGCGCGCGTGCGCTCGCTGTTCTCCCGAACCCTCTTGCCTCGGGCCCGACGGCCAAGGCCGTCAGGCCCTCGTTCGCGTCTCGTGGTGACGCGAGCCACGTCTGGCGACGTTCCACATTGAGGAGCGGAGGGAATCGACCGCGGGCCGCGCCGCGCTCGGCCCGCGGAGTACCGCAGGCCGGCTTCGCGTCCGGGTCGCTTCCCGCAATCCATTCGCACGCGGCCGAGATAACGAACACCCTTTGTCCGGGCTATCGAACAGCAGAGCTGTCCGATAGTCCTCCGCGGGCGTCCGTTATTCGGCCGGTGCGCCACGTGCGTGATCACGCTGAATTGTGGCTGCCCCCGCCGCTGCTGTTGGCAGCTGTGGTGCCCCGGTCGGACACGCCAAAGCCTTCGATCAGCGCGTCGTGGATGCGGTCCTCATAGGGTGGCTCGTCACCCGCCCCATCCCAAGACCGCAGCTCGAATTCGGCATCGTCCATAGTGGAGATTATAGCGCTGACCGGAGCGCCTGACGTGCCGAGCGCCCGATCCTGAGCGCGCGCCCGGTGATGCGTGATTGGCGGGCGCCCCCATCCGCACACCTCGACGTTAGCGGCCGAGTGCCGGCCGTCAAGCCGCAAGGGCTTGACCGCCGGCACCATGCGGCCGCTGACGCAAAGCCCAGTGTGCGGATGGGGGCTTCTCATTCCCCCCGCCACCAGGTCGACCTTTATCAGCCCTCACCCAATCCCCCTATGCCCGTCTGTCTCAAATGCCTGCACCGGGGCGAAGACCATAACTGGACCGTGCCGGAGTGTTCCCGCTGCGGCGGTCGTGACCCCTTCGCCTGTGCCAACTGTCAGCGCAATCGCGAGCTGCAGCGTGTGCGTGGCGCGTGCCGTCTCTCCGGCAACCGCGGCCGATGCCTCTGCTCGAAGTACGAGCCGATGAGCGATGAGCGGCGGCGATCGGTCAATCCGTTCGCCGGCCGGATCCTTCGTCGCAAGCGGCGGTGATTGCCTCGCCGCATCTGGCGGGCGCCGTCTTCGCGGCGCCCGCCGATTACCAACCTTACCCTCTCACCCTATGCACATCGTGCTGCTACCCAAGCGCATCCTGAGGTCGCTGCCACCGATCGGCACGACCGAGGCGCAAGGGCTCGATGCCCTGGCCCGCGTCAAGTTCTTCACTCCCGATGGCGGCTGGACCTGGTACGGCTCCGAGTTCGACGGTACCGACCTGTTCTTCGGTTTCGTCGTCGGGTTCGAGCCCGAGCTCGGCTACTTCTCGCTTGCCGAGCTGAAGACCGTCCGCGGCAAGCTTGGCCTGCCGGTCGAGCGTGACCGCTGGTTCAAGCCGACCCCGCTGCGCCAGCTGATGATCGACGCCGGCGTTCCCTGGGCCAAGGACGCCTGATTACCAACCCGATAACCGCAACCCCATGGACAAGCTGAAAACACTCGAACAGCGTATCTTGCAGGTTTTGGAAAACAACGATGGCAAGTGCCTCGACACCGAGGAGGAGCGGCAGGAAGTCGCCGATGACCTGTTCGACATGCTCGACGGGTACTTAGCCGACCGTAACATATGAGCCCGCTCTCACCTGTCGCCGGCGGGTGTGCCGGACGCCGTTGCCTTAACCGCTCTGCCGCAGGCAGCGCCCGATCGCCGCCGAATGCAGAAAGGCGGGCGCCGTCTTCGCGGCGCCCGCCCGTATCAGCCCTCGCTCGGCATTGTAGCATGGCCGCAGTCCGACGCCCGCTCGCTGGCATTTCCTCGGTACGGTGTGCCGGGACCGGTCGCGCCTGGGTGCGGCGTGGCCCGACAGGCCGCGGCCAGCCCCGACACGGTCGGTGCCGGCCGCGGCTCGGTGCGTCATGGTACAATTGGGCTCTATGGATGTCGCCGCCGTCTGCAGGCCGACGCGCCGTCCGCGCTTCCAGCGGGCGGCCGTACCCCCTGCCTTCCGCCTTACCGACAATGATGTAGAAATCGTGCGCGTCGTCGCGCGGCATCGGTTGATCCGCTCGACACACATCGCCGCACTTGTCGGGCGCTCGATCGATCGCACCAACGACCGCCTGATGCGTCTCTTCCATGCCGGCTATGTCGATCGCCCGCGCGCTCAGCTCGACTATTACCCGACCGCCGGTTCGGCACCGATGGTGTACGCCCTCGCCAATCGGGGAATGCGTCTCTTAAGGGAATGGGACGGTGTGGAGTTTCGCAGCGCTGCGGTCAGCCGCAGCCGCCGCCAGGCCGGGCGACCATTCATCGAGCACCAAATCGAGATCGTCAATTTCCAGGTCGCTCTCGAACAGGCGGTGCGCGAGCGCGGCGACCTTCGCCTGATCCCGGCCGACGACATGATCGCCAGTTTCTTGGAACCCGCCGGCCGCCATCCGTTTGCGCTGCGGGTGACACTGTCGCATCGCGGCGGCGCGCGCGCGGCCTGCGTCATTCCGGATTTTGTATTTGCGTTGCAGCTCGCGAATGGTGCCCGGCGGAACTTCATGGTCGAAATCGATCGCGGCACGATGCCGGTCATTCGCTCCGATCCACGCCAAACCAGCTTCGGCCGCAAGATGCGCGTCTATCTTGCCGCACACGCCGCCGAGCAGCACCGTCGCCAATTCGGCTGGAAGAATTTTCGGGTGCTCGTCGTCACAACCGATCAGCCGCGCCTCAGCTCGATGATCGATGCGCTCGGCGATCTACGCATGCCACGCAGCGCGGCTCCGTCGTTGTTCCTTTTCACCACCTTCGGCGCGCTCGGCGAAGTCTCGCCAATTGATCGCCACTGGCTGGACGGATCGCGCCGGCCGGCCGATCTGATCTGAGCTCCGCCTCCCTTCGCTCCTGCCGCGTTACATTCTGCGCGCATCGGGCAAGCCCAATCCCGCGCTCTCAACCCCTATCCTTTTGTTTGACCGCGGACCGAATCCTTCCGTCTCGACCTGGCGATTTGACAGCGCCGCGCGGAGCGGCAGTCCAGGAGGGCCGCAGGCCACCGCGGAGCGGCGCGCAGCGTCCTTGACGGCCGCGAGCACGGTGCGCCCTCCTGACAGGAGGGACGGCACGCCGGGGCGCGCTTGACGAACTCCGACTGCCGCGTACGCTTAAGGCAGTCTCCGTCATTCCCAAGAACCGCATGACCGCGCTGGCAGGCGCCAGGCATCGCCTGACGCCTGCTCACGCAGGACATCGCAACCCGCTCGACAAGGAGAGTACACATGGCGGAGAGACAGACAGCCGCACCGACGCATCGCGCTTACACGGTCATCAAGCGAGAGGGCCAGGACGATTATTGGCTCAATCTTGGGCTGGCATTCCCCCACAAGGACGGAGCGGGCATGAACATCGTTCTCCAGGCTTTGCCGATAGACGGTAAGATTGTGCTGCGGGAAATCGGCGACGACGAGACGACCGAAACGCCGGCACGGGGTCGTGAGGCACAGGGGCGAGGTCAGCGCACCGGCCGACGGTAGCCGCTATGTGCGAGGTAGATGAAAGCGAGCCGAAGGCCCGCTTCCGCAATTTCTATCACTGCGACGAATGCGGCCACGACTGGGAGGACGTGTGGTCGTGCATGTGCGACGACGACTGCCCCAGGTGCGGCGCACGACATTGGACGCCGTACAAAAGCGAGGAGCTGGGGGAGGGTGCAGCATGAGCGCCGACAAGATCCGGCCGACCCTGAGAAAACGTCGCGCGTTCTAACCATCATGCTCGCGAGCGAGTATTGATCGACTGCCCCGCCGTGCGCGGGGCGCTTTCTTGCAAACCGGAAGCGTAGCCGCAAGACACCGGCAACTGTTTTTGTCCTTTTTGCGCATATAGCCCGCGGCTAACCGGTATGCCGACCCAGCGCACTTCGCCCACGGTGGCGGACGCAGCACGCAGTTACTGGTCGCGCTCTCACTCACTGGGGCAATTTGCTGGCTGGCTGTGGAAAGCGCGGTTCGTGCTCGAACTCTGAGCACAGAACCGTTTCAGGTTGGCCGATTCCGATTTAAATTAGGCTTCGTACCCTGGGCTGCGCTCGTTTTGTGGCGGATAGGCTGTAATGGCTGCGGCCCCTAGCGACAATAGGATCATTCGGGGGCTAGAATTCCAACGCGAACCAACGCCTTTGGGATGCTTGATGGCTCGGAGCGATCTCCTCATTTCTCTGGTCCGTGCAGGCGCCGCTGGCGATCGCGAAACGCTGAGGTCGACCGCAGAAGCGCTTGTGGCAGACGAGCGCGCGAAAAAGCACCACGTTCTCGCCGATCGGCTTTTGCGCGCTCTGTCTGCGGTTCCTGTGGCTCCGCCCGCACTTACGACGTCGGTAACCGCTATTGGCGCTGGCAGAGAGGCGATCATGGAGCTTCAGCCACGTACCCGACTTACCGATCTAATGTTGACATTGCCAGTCCAAGAAAACGGTCGGCAGCTAGTGGAAGAGCACATCCGTGCCGATGTATTGCGAGCAAATGGATATGAACCACGGCACCGAGTGCTTTTATCTGGACCGCCGGGCAACGGGAAGACCTCGTTTGCCGAGGCAATTGCCGAGGCATTAGCGCTACCGTTTTTTATCATCCGTTACGATGCTTTGATTGGGAGCTTTTTGGGCGAAACGAATACGCGTCTTCGTAGATTATTTGACTATGTGCGTACTCAGCCAAGTGTTTTGTTTTTCGATGAATTCGATGCTATTGGTAAAGAACGGGGTGACACCCATGAAACCGGGGAGATTAAGCGAGTAGTCTCGTTTCTTCTTATGCAACTTGATCAGTTGCCGAGCTATGTAGTAGTGATCGCAGCAACTAATCACGCTGAGCTCTTAGACAGAGCGGTATGGCGCCGTTTTCAATTGCGGTTGGCCTTTCCGACTCCGGATCAAAAGCATGTGGAGGTCTTCCTTGATCGCGTGATTTCGAGTTGGCCCGCAGTGCCGCGTATTTCGATCCAAAAGCTGGCGCGCGCACTAGGCCACATAAGTTACGCCGAAGCTCTAGATTTCTGTCAAAATACGAGACGCCGCCATATCCTCGGTCTCGGAGAAGTTGATATTGACGACGCGATCGCGACCGAACTTGAGCTCTGGTCGTCACGCGTTCGGCCTGAGGCGTTAAATGCCGAGCGATCCAACCAAACCGTTGCTAAGGCTGAGGGTCGCAGAGCCACGACCACGACCGGTCGGAAGACCGAGACCGGTTCCGCCTCCTGAAGCCTTCCCGCTTGATCGACAGCGTGAGCGGTTTTCCGGCCAGTTCAACCGCTTGGCTCAGGTCCTTAATCGTGATCCGACTGGTCTTGCTCTTAGGGCCGACCCGACTGCCTTAGCACCCGAGAGACTTTTGGTCTTTGAGGTTCGAGGTTCGGTAGCCGCCTTCGCGGCCGCCGTACGTCGAGTACCCGGCCTTGAATTGATCGACGAAGAAGAACTTCAGGGCGATGAAATCGATAAAGCGCCAACAGCGTATTTGATGGTTCCGGATATTGGTGCGCTGAGAAATATTGAGTCGTTATGGCAGCGCTGGCAACGAGACCAACTCCTCGTCGGAGAAACACCATGGCGCGACGTTTTTTCGCTGTTACGCGATCTGCGTCTTTGGGGACCGGCTGACCGAGTTCAGGCCGCAGATACGGATATTCTCCACCAAGAAATTGAAGATAGAGGTGAAGACGAACCGATCCGGTTGGAGATAGAGCTTGTCTATCGTGCAAGCATTGCAATCGCGCGAGAACGGGAGGAGGAAGTTCGAGCAGCAATTGCGGCTCGCTTTGGTCGAGTGATTTCGCGAAGCCGTATCGACGACATCGCCTATCACGCACTTTTGGTCGAATTGCCCGTTCGGTTCGTTCGCGAGATCATTGAGCATTCGCCTGGTGGCTTGGCGGGACTAGAGCCGGTGATGCATATCCGCCCGCAGAGTCTCGCGACTGTCATCGAAGTGGCGGACCAATCTGAGCCCGAGCGCGCGCCGACAGATGTCGGCGACCTGGCTGATCCAATTTTAGCGTTGCTGGATGGGGTGCCGGTTGGAGCGCATAGGCTCCTTGAGCGCCACGTTGTGATCGACGATCAATTTGGACTGGAGGCAGGTACGCCTGTGGCGGAGCGGATCCACGGTACCGCGATGGCTTCGCTAATCGTGCATGGGGATCGAAATCGCTCTGAGAGCCCGCTGCCGCGGAGGATACATGTCGTCCCCGTGCTTGGCGCAGGTGATTCATTTCCGAACGATCGTCTGATTGTAGATATCATTTATACGGCGGTGATCGGCATGCGAGCCGGTGACGAACCTTCCGCGCCGGAAGTTCTGATCGTAAATATTTCGCTCGGCAACCGTCGCCGCCCCTTCCACGGACAACTATCGCCGTGGGCGCGGCTTCTAGACCGCTTGGCTTATCGATTTGGTATCCTGTTCCTAGTGAGCAGCGGAAATGTAGTCGAACCTTTCGGCATTCCGTCATTCCCTACCCGAATAGAATTCGAGGACGCAGAGGACGACGCTCGTTCAAGAGGCACTCTGCGTGCGATCGGAAATGTTATGGCCGATCGGCGTTTGATTTCACCCGCCGAAACGGTCAACGGCCTAACTATCGGGGCATGTAACGACGACGCTGTGCCGGCGATCGAACGTGTTCGCGCGCGGGTCAATGTAGACCCTTATTCAAACCTTAGGATCTCCAACCCTTCAAGTGCGCTCGGCCCGGGCTTCGCATTGTCGGTGAAGCCGGATATTTTGATGCCGGGAAGCCGCGAACATCTGCGGGTGATTAACAACGATCCATATGTCATTGCCGCACCGGCAAGACCATCTCGCTCCGCGGGTATTAAAGTCGCCGCGCCTCCCCTCAATGGTCGAGAGAACGTCGACGGATTTACCGGCGGAACAAGCGCTGCCACAGCGTTGGCCTCAAGAACTTGTCATCAAATCCACGATGCGCTGGAGGCAGTCTACAGCGAGGAATTCACCCGCCTAGCGCACTTGGAACGAGCGGTGCTACTGAAGGCGTTGCTCGCCCACCCAGCAAAGTGGCCGGATGATACTGCCGCGCTGGTCCGCGGGACAATTGGACCGCCCGAGGGCAAATACCACTCTCGCCAAAAAGATAACATTCGGCGGTTTCTCGGATACGGGATTGTTGAAGCCGACGATGCGGTGTCTTGCGCTGCCGATCGCGCTACTCTTTGGGCTACTGGGAGGTTGCCTCGGGACATGACCGCCACTGTGCGGGTGCCGGTCCCTGCATCATTCGGCGGGCAAGCGCGCGCGCATTCCTTGTCGGCGACCCTGGCTTGGTTCACTCCGGTGTCGCCGGGCCGCAAAAGCTACCGCTCGGTACGTTTGAAAATCATCGATCCATCGGAGCTCGATTCTCTCGCCATCCGAGCGCATTCCAACCAGCCGGATGGCAATCAAACGCGGCGTGGAACTTTGTTCATGAGGCGCTGGAGCGGGGATCGAGCGCCGATTATGAGGGAGGGTATGGCAATCGAACTCGTTATCCAACGCGATCCCGATCAAAACAACACGGTCGATGAGCCGGTACCGTTCGGGCTAGCGATAACACTCGCCATGCCTGGCGCACTTGAGATCTATGATCAAGTACGACAACGCCTCGGCATACGTGCGCCTGTTTAATCCACGCTGATCTATTACGGGCGTTAGTCGACGCATTTGTGAGACCAGGCTTCCATGGCCCTTGGGCTGCCCGGGCGGGTTGTTTGGGCAACGGATGCAGCGTATTGTCGCGCCGCGCTGGCGTAGCAAGGAGCAATCTGTAGCCCGGCTGTAGCCAAGAGGATCAGAGAGTTAGCTAAGTCTTTGAAAGAGCCCGTAGCTCATCCCTGATCGTCCTGTTTATCCAAGAATGGCCTGAATCCTGGCCTTTGAGGTAGAAAACAAGTAGAAAAATGAGTAGAAAGTCACCGTCCTGATGGGTGCGGTGATGAAGGAAAAACTGCCCAAATTTTTCCAGCGTGTTGCCGCGACCGGCATGCTCAGAGTGTGCATGAAGGTACCGCCGACATGCCGCTCAAACCTGCCCGATGAGTACAAGGTCGATGGCAAGGGTAGGGGATACCTGATCCAGCACCTCGGCACCTCTGATCTGCGCGAGGCGGAACGGATCGAGCGCCAAGGCAACTACATCGGCATCTTCGCCCGCCTGATCGACGCGGCAAAACCAAAGCCGATGAAATGGGCATATGTGTCCCCAACCGCGTGGGAGATCGAGCGCTTGAAGATCGTGCTAGACGGGCTCCTGTCGGTCGATCCGAAAACGCTCTCCGGCACCCCGCCGATGGATAGGGTAATCCCTGGTGTGGGGATGACGGCATTGCAGTTGTTTAACGAGCTAAAGTCCGGGGCCGTCACGCCGATCGTGGAAGGTAGATACCAACAAGTACCGGATGAAGGCGAGCAAACGCCTCGTTTTGAGGTGGCGGTCGATCTGTGGGCGACCGAAAAGAAGGTTCCTGAGCCTAGCCGACGTTCATACAAGGCCCGCATGCGCGATTTTGCCGATCTGATCGGCCACGACATCGCCAATCGCGTGACCTGGGATGATTTAGTCGCTTTCAAGGATGCGTTGGTCAAAGCGGGAAAGGCCAGCAAGACCGTAAAGAACCAACTCGGCTATGTGAAAACGATCATCCAGTGGCTGGTCGATAATGGCAAAATTGACACCAACCCCCTGGAAAAGCCCGTCAAGTACAAGGTCATCGTCGACCATCGTAAGACGCGCAAAGACTTCGATGAGGCCGATCGCGCGGCTATCTATGCATGCGCGCTTGCCGAGGCGAGACCGTTATACAGATGGGCAAATCTGCTCATGCTCTTCTCGGGCATGCGCGATCATGAGTTTGCCGAAGCGGATGCTCGCGACATCAGGCAAATTGACGGAGTGTGGTGCCTCGTAATTGATCGCGAACATCGGCTGCTCGATAACGAGACGATCAAAAATGACGAGTCTGTCCGCAAGGTGCCGTTGCATAAGGCGGTGCTCGACGCCGGTTTCCTCGAATACGTGCGCGACCTGCCACCCGGCCCACTATTTCCCCAACTCGATCCGGATCGCGATGGCCGGCGTCGCGCCGATGCGTCCCGCAAGCTCGGTGTGTGGCTACGCGAGAACGCCGGCATAACGGACCGCAGGAAGGTCAACCATTCCCACAGGCACAGTGTCGAGACGTTGATGTGCGCGGCGGGTATCCGCGAGCGCACGGCGTTCGCGGTGACCGGACATACGCCTCAGTCTTCCGGCGACAAGTACATTCACCCGACCGTCAAAATGCTCAAACGTGCGGTCGAGAAAATACCGGTGCCCAAGGTCAAGGAAGCGGTTTAAGGTCAAGGGATCGAACGTGGCGACGCCGGTCGTCGGGTCATAGCCGTTTTCGCTTCTACTTAGTCATCCATCGGTTTATCGCACGCAGTTAGTAATCGTCTTTTTGGTAAAGCTAAGTCGGAGCATATCGACCATCGGCTCATCGCCATCTTGATGGCTCATCTCTGTCCACTGATCGACGACTTCGCCGCCCTCATACTCGAAGATCATATAGGCGAGCGGGTCTGCTTGGGTCGGCGGTGACCCTGGATCGACGGTTCGCAACGCGAGTGCCCGAACGCCTCGGTCGCAGTCACCTGCACGGTGTTGTGGATGTGCTGATCAGCGGTATGTCCGATCTCGATCTCGATGTCGTTGTTGAGCCGAGACGGTCGCGCCCGGCAAATCGCCGCCGCAACTTCGATTGCGCGTTCCGGGTCTAGGTGATTGACCTCGATGGAGACCTCGAAGTCCCGTTTGCGGAACTGCATGCTGGCTGCGATTGCCAATCTACTGCCCTCATCAACGTGACAGTCAACCGAGCGCTCGGGCTTTTCCTCGGTAGATCAGGTGAATTCATCCGAGCGGCGATCGTGGCCGGCTGTGCCGCAGAAGGTTCAAGTCATGAAGGCTTTCTCGCTCTGGTTGCGCAGCATGCGCGCTGGCGGGGCCGGTAACCGAACCGCCGATTTGCGCTTCGCGATCCTGTGGCTCGCGGCCTGACTCACCTATTTCACGTTCCGGTTAGCTCTTGGACGATGAAGATCACCCACATGATCGCCAACACTACAGAGCCAATGCCGAACAGCGCTCCGCGCAAATTGGGGATGTTGCTGGTGACATGGACGAAGGCGTGCAGAACGCGGAAGACGACGAACACCCAAGCCAGCACGACGAATAGATAGCCGGCATGATGCGAGAAATAGGCGAGTATAGTCAGGATGTAGAAAAGCGTCGGTAGTTCGGTCTGATTACTGTAGGCGTTACTGACCTGCGTAGTTCGCCTCGGCCAATTAGGTTCGCGCAGTGCGATATCTTCCGGCTTCACCGTTCCAGCGCGTAGATCACGACTGCGGAGCGCCCCAGACCAGAAAAGGAGCCCGAAAGTCAGGATCACTTCGACGAACAGCGGCAGCAGGACGGTTACTAGTGGCAAGGTGCACCTGTCTGGTCAGCAGCGCAGCTAATCATGGCCGACCTAGCGCTTGATGAAATCCGCCCAGACGCCCTCGGGTTTCCAGATGGCGTCCATGTCGGCGCGCGCCTTTGCATCGTCCCACCCGAGCACATCTCGGCGGTACCGATAGAAGAATGCCGAGACCCGGTAATT
>Ga0335085_10004285_pt1 | contig 23790 bp, 17 predicted proteins | sample Lox_Sample_45_FD_206712 | JGI IMG/M metagenome (GOLD analysis project Ga0335085, IMG submission 206712) | Soil microbial communities from Loxahatchee National Wildlife Refuge, Florida, United States - Lox_Sample_4.5 | ecosystem: Environmental > Terrestrial > Soil > Wetlands | place: USA...
GCGCTACTATCTCGCTCACTCGGTCAAGGATACGCCGCTCCAGGACTGGATCGTCTTCACGCACGAGATACGCACGGTGTCGGGCAAGCACCGGCATCAGGGCGGGCTCATCATCTATGTGATCGAAGGCAAGGGCTATTCAGTGGTGGATGGAGAACGCTGCGACTGGGAAAAAGGCGATCTCGTTCTGCTGCCGATGCGCCCCGCCGGTGTCGAGCATCAGCATTTCAACGTCGATCCGGACAAGCCTTCGGTATGGATGGCGTTCATCCATCAGGGCATTCAGGAATATGTCGCGTCGGAGATGACGCAAACCGAAGTGTCGCCGGAGTATAAGAAGGCGCAGGAAAGCGGCGGCGCTTGAGGCGCAGGCTGAAAGGGGGAGGAATGTCAGGGGTGGTTTCGCGGCGGACGGCTTTGGCGATGCTCGGCGGCTCACTCGCGGCGCTGCAAGTGCCGGCGGCGCTGGCGGCCGGGACCGACAAGTTGCGCGTCGGCAAGGCGGTGGCGCAGGTCTTCGGCTATATCCCGCTCGATATCGGGACGAAAAACGGCATTTTCGCCAAGCACGGTCTCGAGATCGAGGAGACGAGCTTCGTCAGCGGCTCGCAGCTCGCGCAGGCGATCACCGCGGATGCGATCGACATCACGCTGAGCGGCGGCCCCGACATGGCCTTCACCGCCAAGGGCGCGCCGCAGATCGCGGTCGCCTCGATTACGACCTCGACGGTCTTCATGGGCATCGCCGTCGGCAGCCAATCGACGGCGAAGTCGAGCGACGACCTCAAGGGCAAGAAGATCGCCGTGACGAGCCCCGGCTCGCTGACCTATTGGCTCGTCGACGAGCTCAACCGCGTCAAAGGCTGGACCGGTGACGATCGTGCCCAGCCGATCGCGATCGGCGGCGCGCCGCCGACGCAATTGGCGGCGATCCGCACCGGTCAGGTCGACGCCGCCATCGGCGGGCTGCAGGTCGGTTTCCAGCTCGAAGAGCAACACGAGGGGCGGCTGCTGGTCGATATCTCGGACTATGTGAAGGAGCTCGAGCTCTTCGTCACGTTCGCTCATACCAACCTGGTGAAGCAGAATCCGGACGCGCTGCGCCGGTTCCTCGCCGCCTGGTACGAATCGGTGGCGTTCATGAAAAGCCACAAGGCCGAGTCCGTGAAGCTCGCCGCCGAAGTATTGAACTGGTCGCCGGCAGTGGCCACGCGCTGCTACGATCGCACGATCGCGCATTTCTCGACGAATGGCCGCTTCGAGAAACAGGCGCTCGACAAGCTGCGTACTTCTTTTGTCGATCTGAAGGTGCTCGATCCGTCGGCCGATATCGCGAAACTCTATACCGAGGAATTTCTGCCGAAAGCGTAAGCGCCGAGCGCCATTGCTTTACGCATTGAGAAACTACTGCTTTCTCATCGCGTAACCGAAAATGAGAATTGTGCGATTGCTTTGCCGCTGGTGCCGATGAGAATAGAATTGCATTTCGAGGAGAGAAGCCCATGACGACCGCTTGTCTTGCGCCCAATGGCATGAATGTCTATCGCGGCTCGGGAGCGGCGACGCGGCTCCTCGTCGGCACCGCGAAAGGCGTCGCGATCTTGGAGCGCGCGCCCGGCCAGGATTGGCGTCCTGCCGGAACGATGCTCGAGGGCCAGCATATCAGCTCGATGGTAATGGAGCCGGTGAAAGGCGGGATCTTCGCCGGTGTGCATCGCGGCACGGTGTTCTACAGCCCCGATCTCGGCAAGAGCTGGGAGCCGCGCAACAACGGCATCAGCATCAATCACGTCTATTCGCTGGTCTACGCGGTCGAGGACGGCAAGCCGATCATCTATGCCGGCACCGAGCCGCCGAACGTCTTCCGCAGCCGCGACGAAGGCAAGACCTGGGACGAGCTGCCGGGCTGGCGCGACATGCCGGGGCAGGACAAATGGGTCTTCCCGATGCCGCCGCACATCCCTCACGCCAAGGCGATGGCGGTCGATCCGCGGGATCCAAAAGTGTTTTATGTCGGCGTCGAGCAGGCGGGGCTCTTTACGACGCGCGACGGCGGTCAGACCTGGCGCGAGCTCGATTCCTACTCGAAGCCGGACGATGACTCCTATCGCGACGTGCATTCCATCGTGCTGCGCCCGAACCATCCGGACGAGCTCTATATGACCACCGGCATGGGGCTGTATCAGAGTAAGGATCGCGGCGAGACCTGGGGCCATCTCACCTATCGCAATACCTTCCGTATCGGCTATCCCGACAAGCTGATCTTCTCGCCGCGCGACGACCGCACGATGTTCATCGCCGGCTCGCACGCCAATCCCGGCACCTGGATCAAGCTGCACACGGCGGATGCTGCCGTCATGGTCAGCCACGATGTCGGCGAGACCTGGTCGCAGGCGACCAACGGCATGCCCGATCCGCTGACCGCCAATCTCGAAGCGATGTGCCTTTACGATGCCGGCGAGAAGTTCGAGCTCTTCGCCGGCACGACCGACGGCAAGGTCTATTGCAGCGAGGATGGCGCCCAGAATTGGCGCCAGATCGCGGGCGATCTCGCGCCGGTGTCGAAGGTCGAGCATTTCCGCCTGCTGCTGCCGGGGGCCGTTTCGTCGCGCGGCAATCGGCCGGGCGCCGGCGGTCCGCCCGCGGCGCATTGAGCGGAGCCGGGCGCGGCGATGGATGAGGATCTAAAGACCGTCACCCTCGACGAGCTCCAGGCCTGGGTCGGGCGCGAGCACGAGTTCGCCGGCATCGATGCGGTGACGCGCAGCGACATCCGCCGAAAGCTCGAGGTCTTCTGCTGCGATTGTCCGCTCTATTACGACGACGAGGTGGCGCGCGCCCATGGATATCGCGGTCTCGTCGCCCCGGTGGTGATGACGCCGCTCTGGGGCATGCCCGCCTATTGGGAGCCGGGCGAGCCGGTTTTCTACGGGCCGCAGCTGCGCCCGAAAGCCGGCGGCATCCGCACCGATCTGCCGAATGTCTATCCGCGCGGCGTCAATACGGCGACGGAATGGGAATATTTCGAGCCGCTTTATCCCGGCGACAAACTCTCGGGCAATTGGAAGCTGATCGAGATCAAGCCGCGCAAGACCGAGCGGCTCGGCGAAGGCGTGTTCCTCACGGTCGAGACCTCGATCTACAAGCAGAGCGGCGAGCTCGTCGCCAAGAACCGCAACACCGGCTTCCGCTATCCCGATCGCAAGGACGATGCGCCGCGCGAAAAGCGCGAAAAGCCGGCACCGGTTGCGACCAGCGCCAGCCACGAGCCGACGCTGGCGCCGGCCGATTGGCGGCATCAGCTGCGCTTCGGCGATGTGACGGTCGGCGACGACGTGCCGCGCTATTCGATGTGGCTCAGCTATCAGCGCATCGTGATGAGCGTCGCGGTCGATCGCATGTGGTCGCCGATCCATCACGATCGCGACCGGGCCAAGGCCGCCGGCTTCGGCGACATCATCTTCAACACGCGCAGCTATGAGATGCTGTTCGAGGTCATGCTGCGGCGCTGGATCGGGCTCGACGGCAAGATCCGCAAGCTCGGTCCGTTCCGCATGACGGGCAGCTCCTATCCCGACGACGTCATCACATCGCAGGCGAAGGTTCTCGAAAAGCTCGAAGAAGGCGGCGAGAAGCGCGTGAAGCTCGAACTCTTGGTGCTCAATCCGCGCGGCGAGGCGGCGCGCGGCGAAGCGCAGGTGGCGCTGCCGGCATAGTCGAAGGAAGTCTTGCGCTGAGGCGAGCGCGCGTTGCCATGATGGCGTCTTGAGGCGCCGAGGAGGGGAAATGGCTATTGCGTTCACGATTAACGGGCGGCCGGTCGATGTCACGGCACCGCCCGATACGCGGCTTCTCTGGGTCATCCGCGAGGAGCTGAAGCTTACCGGCACGAAATTCGGCTGCGGCGTCGGCCAATGCGGCGCCTGCATGGTACATGTCGATGGCGAGCGCACCTTCTCCTGCCTCGCGCCGATCAGCGCGGTCGCCGGGCGGAAGGTGACGACGATCGAGGGCCTCTCGGCGCATTCCGATCATCCGGTGCAGAAGGCCTGGCTTGCCGAGCGCGTGCCGCAATGCGGCTACTGCCAATCGGGGCAGATCATGAGCGCCGCCGATCTCTTGAAGCGCAACCCGCATCCGAGCCGCGCCGAGATCGTCCAGCATATGAGCACGAATATATGCCGCTGCGGTACTTATCCGCGCATCGTCCGCGCCATCGAGCGTGCGGCGAAGGAGGTGTGACCATGGATGGCCACGCTCATCTTCCCGCACTGGACCGGCGCCGCTTCATGGTCGGCGCGGCCGGCCTGACTTTCGGTTTTGCCACGGGCCTGCCGCAGACGGTCCTCGGCGCGACCGCCAAGCAGAAAGTCCTCAGCCCCTGGGTGACGATTGCGACCGATGGAACGATCGCGATCATGTCGCCGGCCGTCGAAATGGGCGAAGGATCGTTCACCGCACTGCCGCTCATCGTCGCCGAGGAGCTCGACGCCGATTGGTCGAAGGTCCGGGTCGCGCGCGCGCCGGTCATCGACGCGATCTATGCCAACCCGCAATTCGGCTTCATGTACACCGCATCCAGCAACGCCGTGACCACGTATTTCACGCCGCTGCGGCGCTTCGGCGCTCAAGTGCGCCAGGTGCTGATCGCCAATGCCGCGCAACATTGGGGCGTGCCGGCGGCCGAGCTCACCACCGAGCCCAGCGTGGTCGTCCATCAAAAATCCGGCCGGCGTCTCGGCTACGGCGCCATCGCCGCCTTTGCCGAGGTTCCGGCGCAGGCGCCGGAGGTGAAGGACGGCGAGCTGAAGCCGAAGGACAAGTTCCGCCTCATCGGCCACAACGTGATGCGCGTGGAGCTGCCGTCGAAGGTCAATGGCTCGGCGCAATACAGCATCGATGTGCATCCGCCCGGCATGGTCTATGGCGCCGTGCTGCGGGCCCCGGTCGAAGGCGCTGCGCCCGACAAGATCGACGATGCGAAGGCCCGTGCCGTGCGCGGGATCATCGATGTCGTCCGGTTGCCCTACGGCGTCGGCGTCGTCGCGAAGACGTCCTGGGCCGCGTTTGCCGCGAAGAACGCGCTCGCGGTGACGTGGACGCGTCAGGGCAAAGCCTGGGGCTTCGACAGCGACAAGGGCCAGGCGCTCTTTGCGGCCGCGGCGCGCGACACGAAAACCCCGGGAAAGCTCTGGGACAAGCAAGGCGAAGCGCTGCAGGAGCTCGACCGCGCGGCGATGGTCGTCGAGGCCGAGTACAGCTGCGAGTTCATCTATCACGCGCAGATGGAGCCGCTCAACGCGGTCGCCGCCGTGTCCCCCAAGGGCGATTTGGTCGAGGTCTGGGCCGGCGTGCAGTCGCAGAGCATGGCGGTACGGAACGCGGCCGAGACGCTCGGCGTCACGCCGGACAAGGTCATCCTGCACGATATGCTGCTGGGCGGCGGCTTCGGCCGGCGCGGCCATCAGGATATGGACTTCGTCAACGACGCCGTCTTGCTGTCGAAATCGGTGCGCAAGCCGGTGAAGATGATGTGGACGCGCGAGGACGATGTCCATAACGGGCGCTTCTTCCCGCTCGCGGCGCATTACCTGCGCGCCGGTTTCGATCAGTCCGGCAAGCTCGTCGCCGTGCATCATCGCAAGGCGAGCGACGAGGTGACGAAGTTCCAATTCCCGGAGATGTACGAGAAGTACAAAGGCCGCGACACGATCTCGTTCACCAATATGGACTTCAAATGGTACGAGATCCCGGCGCATCTCGCGGAGGCCGTGCCCTATGACAGCGGCGTGCGCGTCGCCTCGTTGCGCGGCGTCGCGCATCTCTCCAACATCTGGGCGATCGAGAGTTTCATCGACGAATTGGCGCGCAAGCGCGGCGCCGACCCGGCGGCGTTCCGCCGGGGCCTGGTTTCGCATTCGCCGCGCAGCCTCGCGGTGATCGATGCCGTCATGCGGATGTCGGATTGGGGCAAGAAACGCGCCGGGACCGCGCTCGGCATCGGTTTCCAGGAATATTCGCGGACGCTCGTTGCCGAGGTGGCGGAAGTCTCGGTCGATCGCCGCACCGGCGCCATCCGCGTCCATAATATCTGGGTCGCGATCGATCCCGGGATCGCGGTGCAGCCGGATAACGTCGTGGCGCAGACCGAGGGCAGCGTCGTCTACGGTCTCGGCTTTGCGCTATCGGAAAAGATCTCGATCAAGGACGGAATCGTCCAGCAGTCGAATTTCACCAATTACCACGTCCCGCGCATGAACGAGATGCCCGAGATCCATGTCGAGGTGATCTCGACGGACAACCATCCGACCGGTGCCGGCCAGATCGCGACGCCGCTGGTTGCGCCGGTTATCGCGAACGCGGTCGCCGAGCTGACCGGCGCGCGCTTGCGCCATGCGCCGATGACCCGCGAGAGCGTGCTCGCCGCGCTCAAGGCTTGAGGGGCGGCGAGGGCCGCGCTATTTGAGGTAGCCGCGGTCGCGCCAATAGCGCTCGGCCGCGGGGTGGAGGGGCAGATAGAGCGGCCCCTCCTTGCTGTCCTTGCACAGCTTCTCGGTCGGCAGCGGCTTGCCGCCGCTTTCTTCCCACGGGATCAGCGCGCGGCGTGCATCGACCGCTTCGCAAAATTTGTAGATCATGTCGTCCGACGCGCTGGCGAGGCAGAAGACCGGCCAGCCGCTGAAATCGACGGTCCACACATCGGGACCGATGCCCGGATATTCCTGATCGGTGATCGCCGCACGCATGAGGCCGTCGCTTTCGAGCTTCTTGAGTTCCGGCTCGTCGACGGGCAGGAACTTCATGCCGAGCTCGATCGCTTCCTTTGCGAAACGCGGTAGCGCCTCGTCCCACACCGCATCGAGCTCGCCGCGCTCGACCGCGCCCAAACGGTCGGGACCGTTAGGCATGCCCTCGGTGTAGACCACCTTGCCGCCCCAGGCCTTGATGTCGTCGAGCGTCATGTCGAAGGCGCTGAGGACGTGATTGACGATGAAGTGGACGGAGTGATCGGGCTGGCCACGCAGCGAGACGCGCAGCGGATATTTCTGCCGCTTCAGATCGCCCAGCGTCTTGAGGCCGGTCTTGGGATGGACAGCGAAGCCGAGCTGGTCGAATTGCGGCATCACCATGATCGAGCGCAGCGGCAGCGGCTTCTTGAAGGGACCCTTGCCCTTAAAGGCCATGCCGAGCACGCCACCCGGATTGCAGATCGCGATATCGGCTTCGCCGCTCACCACCATGTCGATCGAATCGGGCCCGTCGCTGGCATAGAACTTCGTGCGCCACTTCGCGTCGCCTTGCGGACGCATGTAGATCATCACTTGCTTGTCGCGCCATTCATTGGCTCCGACCAGCTCGGAGACGGCTTCGAGCATCAGACGCGAGCGCTGGATGGCGGGCGTGCGCGCGGGGATCTGCTGGGTCAGCATCGCAATGTTCCTTATTTCGATTTCGGCAGGAAGGCCTCGGTATAGAGCGTCGACATGTCGGGTTCGGTATCCAGCTCCTTCAGGTCGATGAAAGAGCGCTTGAGGTTCGCCAGCGACTCGGCATCGAAGCGGCATGTCGGATTGAACATGCCTTTCACGATGTCGTATTCCTTCGACATGATGTCCTCCGGAAAGTGGGTGACCTTGCTCCAGCTCTTCACCGTGCCTTCCTTGTTCGTCAGGATGAAATTGGTGGTGTCGATCCAGCCCTGGAGGAAGGCGCGCAGTGCCTCCGGATTCGTCTCCATTAGGTGATTGGATGCGAAGATCGTGCCCGAGGCTGTATTGCCGACGAAATCGGAAACGGGCACGAGGACGCGGGCGACCTGCTTCTGCTCCTCGACCAGGAAGGAGGTCGTGCCGCCGACATAGGCGTCGATTTGATGGGCGCGGAATGCGGCGGTCGAGGCCGTGATACCGCCGCCGACAGCGACGCGGGTGACGCCGTCCGGTCCCCAGCCTTTCTTGCGCGTGAGCTCTTGAGCGACCCAGTCGGTCAGGGAGCCGACCGTGGAGACGCCGATTTTCTTGCCTTTGAGCTCGTCGACCGAGTGGATCGTGGAGTCAAACGGTACCCCGATACTGAAGTAGGGCAGGGTGGTCGTATCCTCGCATACCGCCTTCATCGGCGCGCCCTTTGCGACGAACGACATCTGGGTGCCGGCGGCGACGGCGATATCGACGCTACCCGCCGTCAGCGCCTGAACCAATCGGCCGCCGCCTTGGAAATCGAGGATTTTCAGATCGAGACCGTGTTTCTGGAAAAACCCATGATCGACGCCGACATCGACGGTGATGATGGAATCGGCGTTCGCCTGGGCTTTGCCGACGTTAAGTGTGGTCTCGGCGGTGGCCGGGGTGATGGCCAAAACACCGAAGGCGAGGGTCATGGCGGCGCTGAAAAGAGGCCGCCGGCTACGAATTTTCACAGTTTCCTCCCGGGCGTCACGTTCGATCCTGCCGTCGCAACCGGACGGCTTTGCCTCTCCTATCGCAGGCGGCGCGCGAGCGCAATCGTGCTGCGCTGCGGCGAATGGGCCGCTTTTACGCATGGAGAAATCGGGGTTTTCCCATTGCGTAATGACACTCGGCCGCAGGCTTAATGACTTGCCGCAGGCCTTGCTCGGACTAGAGTTGTCCGCAGCGGCGCGACGAGGAACTCCGACGAGGCATCGATGTTAGGGACCGGTCCCAAATTCCCTTTGAACTATTCCGGCATGACCATTCGCTACGAGGAGGCGATCGAGCGGGCGCGGTCGATCGTGCCTTTGGCGAAGAAGAACGTGCAGCTCGCCGAAGAGATGCGCCGGATCCCGGAAGAGAACGCGAAGGCGATCCTCGATTCGGGACTGATGCCCCTGATGCGGCCGAAGATGTTCGGCGGCTTCGAGGCCGATTGGATGACGCAGATCGATTGCGTCTCCGAGGTCGCGCAGTATTGCGGCTCGACCGGCTGGGTCATGACGTTTTTCCTCCAGCATCAATTCTTCCTCAGCCTCTTTCCGCTCGAGGCGCAGCGTTACGTCTATGAGCACCAGAAGGATCCGACGATCCTGACATCGTTCTTCCAGACCGGCTCGGCCAAAGAGGTCCCCGGCGGCTACGAGGTTGGCGGGCGCTGGCATTTCGGCTCGGGCGGCGATTATTGCAGCTGGGCCATCCTCGGCGGTGTGATCCGCAATCCCGACGGCAGCGTCAAGAAGCGCCTGAACTTCCTGCTGAAGCCGGATCAATTCAAGATCGATCGGGTGTGGGACGCGATCGGCCTCCGCGGCTCGGGCAGCAACGACATCGTCGTCGAGCCGACCTTTGTCCCCGAATCCTTCGTCTACGATCACGATCTCGCCATGATAGGCAAGGCGCCCGGACATTCGGTGCACGAGGGCGTGCTCTATCGCACGCCGCTCGTGCTCAATTCCGGCTTCGCCGTGATGACGCCGATGCACGGTATCGCGCGCGGCTGTTACAACGCGTTTGTCGAGCTCACCTCCGCGCGCGCCGCCCGACCGATGGGCGCGCGGCCGGCGGATCGCGTCGAGACACAGATCGCGATCGGCGAATCCGGGGCGGAGATCGATCTCGCCTATCTCATCACCGAAAAGCTCACTGCGACGATCTTCCGCGGCGGCAAGGTCACGCGCGCCGACGCGGTGCGCCAGCGCCGGGACATGATGATGGTGCTGAAGCTGATCCAGCGCGGCGTCGACCGCCTGTTCGATCTCAGCGGCACGCACGGCCTGCTCGGCAACCACGCCATCCAGCGCCATTGGCGCGATATCCACGCGATCGGCCATCACGCGCAATGGCAGGCGCCTGCTCTGCAAACCGCCGGCCGGGACGAGCTGGGCTTGCCGCCCTTGTCAGGTGACACCTATCCTCTCGATTCGTGAGGATGGCATGAAGCAGGATCAACGGATCGCGATCGTCGGCGGCGGGCTCGCCGGCCTCGCCACGGCGCATGCGCTGAAGACCTTCGGCATCAAGGCCGAGGTCTATGAGACGGCGCCCGAACTCGGCGAGATCGGCGCGGCGGTCAATACCAGCCCGAACGCCAACAAGGCGCTGATCGCGATCGGGGTCGGCGACGAGGTGGCCGCGGTCGCCAATTCCTCGCCCGGCATCTACACGCGCAACATGCAGAGCGGCGAGTTCCTCGAATTCCGCGACCGGCGCCAGGTCGCGGAGAAATATAAGGCGCCCTACTACACCTTCCATCGCGCCGACCTGCTCGACGCGCTCGCCAAGGGCCTCGACCGGTCGATGATCCATCTCGGCCACCGCCTTACCGGCATCGAGGAGCGCGGCGACACCGTCGCGCTGAGCTTCGCGAACGGCGCCAAGGTCGACGCCGATCTCGTGATCGCGGCCGACGGCGTGCGCTCGGTCGTGCGCCAGGCGCTCTACGGCGACGACAACCCGGCCTATACCGGCCAGATGGTGTGGCGCGCGCTCCTCAAAGGCAGCGACGTGCCAGCCGAGGTGCTCGAGCCGACCGGCCATGTCCAATGGGTCGGGCCGGGCTGCCATTTGCTCGCCTATTACATCCGCGGCACCGACCTCGTGAATATCGTCACCCAGGAAGACACGGATAAATGGGTCGAGGAAGGCTGGTCGACCAAAGGCGATCCCGACGAGATGCGGCGCAGCTTCCCCAATCCCGAGCCGCGGCTGAAGAAGCTTCTCAGCCTCGTCACCGAGTGCTCGAAATGGGGTCTCTTCACCCGGCCCCTGACCGAGAATTGGGGCCGCGGCCGCATTCAGCTCATCGGCGACGCGGCGCATGCGATGTTGCCCAATGCCGGGCAGGGCGCCTGCATGGCCTTCGAGGACGCCTATATCCTGGCGCGCTGGCTCGATGCCGAAAGCGATGCGGGCGAAGCCTTCCGCCAGTTCCGCCGCATTCGCATCCCGCGCGTCCACATGGTGCAGCGTCTCTCGATGGCCAACGCCAAGTTCAAGCATATGCGCGATACGGCGCAGCAGCGCGAGATGATCGCGAAGGGCCAGGGCAGCGTGCAAGGCAATGCCGATTGGGTCTGGGCCTATGATCCGGTCGCGGAGTGGAACAAGTCGCCGGTCCTGCCTCCGATGGGAGTGCCGGCAGCCTAAGGATCGTTGGGGAGGGGGAAGAACGCCGTGAGGCAGGTACTCATCGCGCTTGGTCTTGTCGTGGCATTGCTGGCGCAGAGCGCGAGCCTGCGTGCCGCTGAGCCTTACGACATTCACGTCATCCTGCCGCTCACCGGCAACGGCGCGTTCCTCGGCCAGGGCCATCGCGACAGCCTCGATACCCTCGCCGAGATCGTCAACAAATCGAACGGCATCGACGGCCGGCCGCTGCGCTTCGTCTATCATGACGATCAATCCAATCCGCAAGTCTCGGTCCAGCTCGCGACCGAGATCATCGCGCAAAAGCCGGCGGTGATCCTCGGCTCGAGCCTCGTCGCCATGTGCGCCGCCATCGCGCCGCTGATGCAGAACGGGCCGGTCGATTATTGCCTCTCGCCCGCCTATCACCCGCCGGCCGGCGGCTACGTCTTCTCCTCGGGCGCGTCGTCAACGGATCAATCGGCGGCGATCTTGCGCTACTTCCGCCTCAAGGGCTGGACCAAGATCGCGACGCTCGCCAACACGGATGCCAGTGGACAGTCGAACGACAAGTCCATGGATGAGCTTGTCGCCCGGCCCGAGAACAAGGACATTTCGCTGGTCACGCGCCAGCATTTCAATCCGACCGATATCAGCGTCGCGGCGCAGATCGAGAATATCCGCGCCTCGGGCGCGCAGGCGATCATCGCCGGCGTGACGGGCACCGCCGCGGCCACCGTCTTCAAGGGCATGATTCAATCGGGCCTCGACATCCCGATCGTGGTGACGAGCGGCAATGAATCCTTCCCCCAGATGGAGGCGTGGAAGGATTTCCTCCCCAAGCATCTGGTGATGAGCTCGGCGGCCTTTCCCGAGCATGACGGGCTCTTGACGCTCGATCCGCGGATCGAGGCGGCGCAGCATGCGATGTACGCCGCGCTCGCCGCGCGCAAGCTCAAAGCCGACAATATGGAGGCGACGTCCTGGGATGCGGCGCTGATCGTCGTCGCGGCGCTGCGTAAGCTCGGCCCCGGCGCCACGGCCGAGCAGATCCGGCAATTCATCGCCAATCTCGCCGATTTCCCCGGCATCGACGGCATCTACGATTTCAAATCCAGCCCCGAGCGCGGGCTGGGGCCCGACAGCGCGATCGCCGTGACCTACGATCCGGCGACCAAGGCCTGGGTGTGGCTGACGAAGCCAGGCGGGGCGCCGCTCGACTGAACGACAAAATAAGATCCGTGGAGGCACCAATGGCTGATGTTCCGACCCGGTACAATTCCGGCATCCAGCGCGCAAAAGGCATTTTGGAGCTCGCGGCCGCGCTCTACGACACGTCGTTGTCGCGCAAGTCGACGCGCAGCGGCACGACGATACCGCAAACCGATTCGCGCCTCGGTTCGCAGGTTTCGGTGCGGATCGACCTGCAGCGCGAAGGCATGGACGGCGTCGCGCTCTCGCTCGGCATCGGCGGCTCGATCGAAAATCTCCGCCGCGTCGCGCGCAAGGAACTGTCGCTGCTCTGGATCAATCCTAACGCGCCGCTGGCCCTTGCCTATAAAGGCTGCGCGCCCTTCGAGCGACCGCAACCGCTGCGCGCAATCGCCGTGTTCCCGTCCTGGGATGCGGCGGTGATCGCGGTGCATGAATCTACCGGCATCACCTCGATCGAGCAGATCCGCGAGCGGAAGGCGCCGCTGCAGGTCTCGACCGGGCATACGCTGGCACCGCCCTTCGACGACGACCCGACCATGTTCGCGGTGAATGCCATGATCGGGGCCGCGGGCTTCTCGCTCGCCGATATCCGCGCCTGGGGCGGCTCGGTGCATGGCGTGCCGCGGCCGAGCCATCCGCAGCGCGCCGAGATGATCACCCGCGGCGAGGTGAACGCGATCTTCGATGAAGGAATTTTAAGCTGGGGCCAATTCGCGGTCGAGCGCGGCTTCCGCTTCCTGCCGATCGAGGGCGCCGTCCGCAAGCGCATAGAGGCCGCCGGGTACGACATCATCGACGTCACGCCGAAGCGTCTCCCGGCGCTGCCCCATGCGATTCAGGCGGTCGATTTCTGCGGCTGGCCGATGATTGTCCATGCCGATATGCCGGACGATGTGGCGTATGCGCTGTGCGAAGCGCTCGAGGCGCGCCAGCTGCAAATCCCGACCGACAATTACAAGCCGCTCAATCTTGTACAGCTGTGCACCGTCGATGAGGAGGCACCGCGCGGCGCGCCGCTTCATCCGGGCGCGGAGAAATTCTATCGCGAGCGCGGCTATTTGCGCGGGTGAAACGCGATTGCGTATCAGTGTCTGAAACGTGTGTAAGGTGCTCGGCTCTTTTTGCGCCGCGGCATCCCGATTGATCATGGATTAATCACAATCGCAACATAATCCGAACGTTAAAAACCTTGCTTAGGGTAAGAGCAGGGTGTTGCGATGCAGCTGGATAATCAGTGTTCGGATGATGCGCCTGCTGCTTCGTTTCGTCAGACAATTTCGCCCAATTCCGCTATCGATCTCATTGCCGATGTAGCGCGAGCTTGGCCGGACGCGGTGGCGCTCTCGGCCGGTCGGTCCGACTACATCACCTATCGCGCGTTGATGGCCGCCGCCGACGCGCTCGCGGCGGAACTGATCACGCTTGGCGCCGATACGGACGTCCCCGTCGGCATCTGCACCGACCGCTCGATCGAGCACGTCGTCGCCATGCTCGGCGCGTTGCGCGCCGGGAGCTGTTTCCTGCCGCTCGATCCCGATTGGCCGATCGATCGGCTCGCCCATGTGCTCGACGACGCCCGCGCGCCGATCGTGATCGCCGAGGCGCGACTCATGGAAAAATTCGCCGCACCGAAGCGCATCGTGCTGAGCAGCGCTCCCGAGGCGCGGCGGCACGGCAGCGCATCGGCTTTGCCGCAGCCGACGAGCGAGAGCCTCGCTTACATTATTTACACGTCCGGCTCAACCGGCGAGCCGAAGGGCGTCGAGATCACGCATCGCAATCTTCTCCACCTCGTCGGTTGGCATCGCGATGCGTTCGGTATTTCGGACCGGGACCGGGCGAGCTGGATCGCCGGCCTCGGTTTCGATGCATCGATCTGGGAGCTCTTCCCCTATCTCGCCACCGGCGCCGCGATCCACCTGCCGGGAGAGCGTATCCGTGGCTCGGCCGACGCGCTCCGCGATTGGCTGGTCGAGCAATCGGTCACGATCGCTTTCGCGCCGACGCCCTTGGCCGAGGCGCTGATCAAGGCGACATGGCCGGCGCAGACCGCGCTCCGCACGCTGCTTACGGGGGGTGACACGCTGCACGTGAGGCCACCAACCGGCTTGCCTTTCCGGGTCGTCAATAATTACGGGCCGACCGAATGCACGGTCGTCGCGACGTCGGGCGAGGTCGCGACGGCTTCGGCCCTTGCGGCCTTGCCGACGATCGGCAAGCCGATTGCCGATACGGAGATCGTCATTCTCGACGGGCAGGGAAAGCTCGCAGGTCCCGGCGAGGTCGGCGAGATTTACATCAGCGGGCCGGGCGTCGCGCGCGGCTATCGCTTCCGTCCCGAGCAAACCGGCGAACGGTTTCTCATGTTGAGGGTGTCCGGCAATGCCGGGGCGGCGCGGCGGTTCTATCGCACCGGCGACCTCGGGTGCTTCACCGCCGACGGCGAAATCGCGTTCCACGGACGCTGCGACGACCAGATCAAAGTCCGCGGCCATCGTGTCGAGCCCGACGAAATAGCGGCGGTGCTTTCGCAGCATCCCGGCGTCGCGCAGAGCGCGGTCGTCGCCGCGGGCGAGGGCATCGACAGACAACTCATTGCCTATGTCTTGCCGGCGACCGAGGAGACGCCGCGCGCCGGTGAGCTGCGCGACTTCCTGGCGGGGCGCTTGCCCAATTATATGTTGCCGGGAAGTTTCGTGCGCATCGCTGCGCTGCCCCTGACTGCGAACGGCAAGCTCGACAAATCGGCGTTGCCCGCGCCGAGTGCGGCGAACACGCTGGCCAGCACCCGGTATCGCGCACCGGGTTCGGTGGTCGAAAGCCGTGTCGCGTCGATCGTGGAGACCCTGCTCGGGGTCAAAGGCGTCGGCATCGACGATAATTTCTTCCTGCTGGGCGGTCATTCGCTGTTGGGAACACAGCTCGTGCTGCGCCTGCGCGACGCGTTCGGTGCGGAGCTGACGCTGCGCGATCTGTTCGAGGCGCAAACCATTCAAAATCTCGCTGCGAAGGTCGAGGAGCTGGTCGTCGACATGGTGGCGGGGATGAGCGAGGAGGAACTTCAGGAACGCTTGGCGCATGAGAGCGAAGCTCGTTGGTGAGATTGTTTCATGTGCGCAGCAGTTTCGAGGGTGTCCGAGCAGCAACCGAGCCTCTTTCAGCTCTTGGATCCCGCTGTTCTCGCCGACCCGTATCCCCTCTATCGCCGCCTGCGCGAATCGGACCCGGTGGCCTGGGACCCATTCCTGCATGCCTGGGTCGTGACGAGCTACGCCGGCGTCCTGACCGTTCTCCATAAATTTTCCGCCGATCGCACGCCGACGCCGGATCAGCTCGCGGCGATGGGCCTCCAATCGCTGCAACCGGTCGCCGAGGTCATGGTGCGGCAGATGCTGTTCATGGACGCGCCCGCCCATACGCGCCTGCGCGGTCTGTGCTCGAGCGCGTTCACCTCGCGCCGCGTCGATCATCTTCGTCCGCACATTCAGGAGATCGCCGACGATCTCATCGACCGCGTCTTGGCGCAGGGCCGGATGGACGTGATCGCGGATTTCGCCGCGCCGTTGCCGGCCATCGTGACCGCGGAGCTGCTCGGCGTGCCGACCGGCGATCACGAGCAACTGAAGAGCTGGTCCGCCGATTTCGCCGAGATGCTGGGCAATTTCCAGCACAACCCGGACCGCGTCAGCCGCGTGCTGCGCACGGTCGACGAGATGACGCGCTATTTCCGCTCCGCGATCCGCGAGCAGGAGCGGAACCCGCGCAACGGTCTGATCCGGCTGCTGGTCGACGCTTCCGAAGGCGGCTCGCATCTCAGCGAAGACGAGGTCATCGCCAATATCATCGTGACGATGGTGGGCGGCCAGGAGACCACGACCAATCTGATCGGCAACGGGCTGCTGACGCTGATCCGCAATCCCGGCGCGCTGGCGCAATTGCGTGACGACCCTTCGATCGTCGAATCGGCCGTCGAAGAGCTCTTGCGCTACGAAAGCCCGAGCCAGCATACGGCGCGGCTTGCGCCCGACGATCTGCTACTCGGCGACAAGCCGATCAAGAAGCGCGACGCGGTGATGGCGGTCATGGCGGCGGCCAATCGCGATCCGGCGCGCTTCCCCGATCCCGACCGGCTCGATCTCACTCGCAAGGACAATCGCCATGTCGCTTTCGGCTGGGCGGCGCATTTCTGCTTCGGCGCGCCGCTGGCGCGGATCGAAGGCCAGATCGCGTTTCCGACCTTGCTGCGCCGGCTGCCGAATCTCGCGCTCGAGCCGGGACCGCTGGTCTGGCGGCAGAATCTCGGCCTCCGTGGCCTGAGCGCGCTACCCGTCATCTTCGGCGGGTCCCCGTCATGAGCGCGGATACCGCGCTTTCGGAGCGACGCCGCCGCCTGCTAGAGGAGTTGCTGAGCGGCACCGCTGCCGCGCGAGGGAAGCCCAGCGACAGGGTCGAGCCCCGTGCTTCCGGCGATATTGTCCCGCTTTCCGCCGAGCAGAAGCATGTCTGGCTGCATGCCTCGATGGCGCCGGATGTGCCGCTCTATAACGAAGCCATCACCATTCATCGCGACGGCCCGTTCGATCGCGCCGCGCTCGAACGGGCGCTGAACGCGATTCTGCGCCGGCATGCGCTGTGGCGCAGCTCGCTGGAGCGGCGCGGCGGCGAACTCTATGCGGTGATCCACCCCGATCTGCGGCTCTCTGTGCCGTTTCGCGATCTCAGCGATCTTCCGGAGGCCGAGCGCGAGGCCGCGGCGCTGCGTATCGCGACCGAAGACGCGGTAAAGCCGCTCGATCTCGCGACAGCGCCGCTCCTGCGCGCCACGATCGTACGGCTCGCCCCGGAAAAGCACCGGCTCTATATCACGCTGCACCACATCATCTTCGACGGCGTGTCGATCTATCGCCTGATCGTGCCGGAGCTCTGCCGGCTCTACGACGCTTATGCGCGCGGCGCGCAACCCGATTTGCCGGAGCCGGGGCTGCAATACGGCGATTATGCGATCTGGCGCGAAGGCCAGCTCGCCTCCGCTACGGTCGCGCGGGAGCTGCAGTATTGGCGCGGGAAGCTGGCCGGCGAATTGCCGGAGCTGAAGCTGCCGGCCGATCGCGCGCCGCGGCCGGTGCCGAGCCATCGCGGCGCCATGGAGACGTTCCGGCTGACCCCCGCGATGACCGCCGCGCTCAAGGAATTCAGCCGGCAGCACGGCGCCACGCTTTATGCGGTTCTGCTCGCGGCTTTCAAGGCGCTGCTCCATCGCTACTCGGGACAGGAAGACATCATCATCGGCGGCGTCACCGACATGCGCCGGCGTCCCGAGCTCGAAGACGTCGTCGGCTATTTCCTCAATAGCGTGGCTTTGCGCACGCAGCCGCGCGGCGGGACGCCCTTCCGTGATTATCTGCGCGAGGTGCAATCGACGGTCGTCGAGGCGCTCGACGCGAGCAACATCCCCTTCGATCGCGTCGTGCGCGAGCTTGCACCGAAACGCGACGGTAGCCGCCATCCGCTCTTCCAGGTGCTGTTCTCGATCGAGCCGCCGGCGCCTGAATTCCCTGCCGGTTGGGCATTGACTCAGATGGACGTGACGGTCGGCATCGCGAAATTCGATCTTTATCTCGAACTTGACCAGGAACCCGACTGCATCATCGGCCGCTTCCTTTATGCGACCGATCTGTTCGATGCGCCGACCATTCGCCGCATGATCGGGCATTGGGAGACGCTGCTTCACGGCGTTCTGGCCGATCCGCAATGCGTGCTGGCAAAACTGCCGTTGCTCACGGCGATGGAACGGCAGGAAATCCTCATCGAGCGCAATCAGACGTCGCGCATCGTTCCCAAGATTGGTCTTCACGGCTGGATCGAGGAAAAAGCACGGCGCCATCCCGAGGCAACGGCCGTCGAATGCGGCGGCGAAGCCTGGAGCTACGCGACATTGATGCAGCGCGCCGCGGCGATGGCATCGCGTCTGCGCCGCGCCGGGGCGAGGGAAGGCGCCCTCGTCGGCATCGCGATGGAACGCTCGCTCGATATGGTCGCCGGCTTATTGGCCATTCTGAAGACCGGCGCGGCCTATCTGCCGCTTGATCCCGATCTGCCGCCGGCGCGGCTCCGCCTCCTGATCGAGGATGCTCAGCCCCAGATCGTTCTCACCGATCGAGCGGCGCGGGCGAGATTGCCGGCTTCAAACGCCACCATCCTGTTGAGCGATGCGGCGGACGCGGCGGCGGACGAGGACGCGCCCTTTATCGATCCCGACGAACTCGCCTATGTACTCTATACATCGGGCTCGACGGGAAAGCCCAAGGCGGTGGAGATTCGGCATCGCTCCGTCGTCAATCTTCTTGCCGCGGTTCGGGACGATCTCGCCTTTTGCGCAGACGATACTTTCCTGGCGCTGACGACCTTGTCCTTCGACATCGCCGCGCTCGAAATCTTTCTGCCGCTGGTGAGCGGGGGCAAGCTCGTCTTCGCGCGCCGCGAAGACGCGCGTGATCCCGCGCGCCTGGCGGCGCTGATCGCATCTTCCCGTTGCACGGTCATCCAGGCGACGCCGGCGACATGGCGCGGCCTTCTTGCCACGGGCTGGAGCGGCGATTCGAGCTTGCGCATCCTCTGCGGCGGCGAAGCGCTGGCGCCGGATCTGGCCGCCACGCTGCGGGAGCGGTGTGGCCAGCTCTGGAACATGTATGGCCCGACCGAAACCACGATCTGGTCGTTGCGCCAGAGGATCGAAACGGTCGGGGAGGTCACGCCGATCGGTCGGCCGCTCGCCAATACACGGGTCTATATCCTCGATGAGAATGGCCTGCCCGTGCCCGACCAGGTGCCGGGCGAGCTAATGATCGCCGGCGAGGGGCTGGCGCGCGGCTACCGCAACGATCGGGCACTGACCGCGCAGAAATTCGCGACGTCGCGCTGGGCGGGCGGCGAGCGGCTCTATCGCACCGGCGACCGCGCGCGTTATCGTCGCGACGGCACGATCGAATTCCTCGGCCGGACCGACAATCAGGTGAAGATCCGCGGCTTTCGCGTCGGGCTGGAAGAGGTCGAGAGCGCGCTCGCCTCCCATCCGGCCATCGAGGCTTGCGCGGTAAGCGCCAGTGCCGATCCGTCGCAGGAGCTACGCCTTACCGCCTATCTCTGCGGCGCAACCTTGCGTGACGCGGATATTCCGGCGATCCGGGAGTTTCTCCGCGAGACGCTGCCGCCCTATATGGTCCCGTCGGCGTTCATGGTCCTGCCGGCTTTGCCGATGACGCCCAACGGCAAGGTCGATCGCCGCAAGTTGCCGGAGCCGCAGATCGCCGGCACGGCCGAAGCCGCGGAGCCGCGTGATGCCCTCGAAGCCGATCTCCTCGGCATCTGGAAGAATGCGCTCGGCCTCGGCACCCTCGGAATTCACGACAATTTCTTCGACATGGGCGGACATTCGTTGCTTGCCTGCACGGTGGTCGCGCAGATCGAGACCGAGCTCGGCTACAAGCTGCCGCTCGCCGCGCTTTTCCGGACGCCGACGATCGCCAGCCTGGCGCAGAGTTTGCGCTCGGGCCGCGGGCCGACATTCTCGCATCTCGTGCGGCTGCGCGCGGGCACCGGGCGACCGGTCTTCATCGTTCACGGTATCTTCGGCAATGTGCTGCAGCTGAAAGATCTCGCCGAGCAGCTTGGCACGGCCCGGCCGATCTACGCGATTCAGGCGCGCGGCGCCGATCCGCGCCAAGAGCCGCATAACACCATCGCCGAGATGGTCGCGGCCTATATCGAAGCCGTGCGCAGCGTGCAGCCGCAAGGGCCCTACGCGCTTTCCGGTTATTCCTTCGGCGGCCTGATCGCCTTCGAGATGGCGCGTTGGTTGCGGGCCCAGGGCGACGCCGTCGATCTGCTCGCGGTATTCGAAACCGATCTCTATGCGCGCTTCCTGCCGTGGCGGGACAAGCTGGCCTATCGCTTCCTGCTGATGCGGCGCGTCTTCGACAAGCTGCACGTTCTGCCGCCCCGGGCGGTCCCGTCCTATCTGCTGAGCAAGCTCTTTCAGGTCATGCACCGGTTGCTCTTGCGCATGCAATGGCGGCGCGATTTCGTCGATCTCGACAATCTGAGCGGACCGATGGCGGATCGCTTTCGCCAGATGTACGCGATCGGCGCCCGCGAATTCGTGTCTTTCCGGCCGAAGCCTTACGACGGCAAGCTGAGCGTCTTTCGCATCCGAGGCCCGCGTTTCGGCACGTGCGATCCGATGCCGATCTGGCGCCGCGCAGTGAAGACGGTCGAGCTCTTCGAGATCGAGGGCGCTCATGGCACGATCATGGAAAAGCCGTATGTGACGACGCTTGCCGCGCAGTTCGACCGCTGCCTTGCCGCCACGCGCTTCGCGGCGGGACCGCAGCCCGACATCGAGACCCGCAATTCACTCGTCGAAGAATTCCTGAGCGAGCCGCCGGACACCGCGTTGCAAGGAGGCAATTAGCCCCAATGAGCGTTGCCGCTTCCGCCAGCCGAAGCCCCGCCGTGTTTCCGGCCGAGCGGCTTCGGCTCGCCGTCGAAACCCACCTCGCGCCGCTCGATGTCGCTTCCTTCGAGCGCATCCGATACGAGTCGATGCTGCTGCCGGCGGAGCTGGAGCGCGCCGGCCGGTTTCGTTTCGCGATCGATGCGGAACGTTATATCGTCAGGCGCGGCAAGCTGCGCGAGTTGCTTGGCGCCCGGCTCGGCTGTCAGCCCCGCGACGTACCGTTGAGTTGGAACAGCTTCGGCAAGCCGATCGTCAGAGGCACGGATCTGCGCTTCAATCTGTCGCATTCGCGTGGCGTCGCGCTCTACGTTTTTGCGCGCAATGCGGAGATCGGCTGCGACATCGAATGGCGGCGCCCGGAATTGGCACGCGAAGAGGTCGCCGAGCGGTTCTTTTCGGCGCGTGAGCTGGAATCTCTGCGCGCCGCGCCGCGCAACCGGTGGGTCGAAGCGTTCTTCAATTGCTGGACGCGCAAGGAAGCCTTCATCAAGGCGCTTGGCTTCGGTCTTTCTTATCCTTTGAAGGCGTTCGATGTGTCGCTCGCGCCGGGCGAGCCGGCGGCGCTGTTGCGCGGGCCGCTCGGCTGGTCGCTGCGCTCTTTCGAGATGCTCGAAGGGCTGCAGGCGACGATTGCGGTTAAGCCGCTTTAGTAGAGCCTGATCTCCGCGACGCCGGCAAGGCGCGCGACGACGCCGCAATGGAGGGCTGCGCGCGCGAGATACCTGTTCCGACCGGCGGTGTCGGGTCGGCAGGCGGCGACTCCCAACAGCAAAGCTTTCGCCGCGGCGAGCGGAAGATGCAAGACGCTGGGGCGCAGCGCGGAGCAGTGCCGCAATCGCCGGCCGTGCGTCTGGCCCCGGCGGAAATTCCGCCGCAGCAGATAGGCGAGATTGGTCCGCTCGGGCGGAACCGGCTCATGAACCAGCGCCGCCGGCGCATAGCCGATGCGGCCGCCGGCATCGCGCAAGCGGTAAAAGAAATCGATATCCTCGCCGCCGCTGCGACCGAGCTCGGTCTGGAAGGCAAGGCCGGCGCGCGCGATCAGCTCGCGCCGCAGGAGGACATTTCCGGTGTAGCCGGTCTCGATACGGCCGCGAACCCAGACCGGGCGCGTCGAGTGGAGATCGCAAATCCTCAGCCAAGCGGGCGAGGGATCCGGATAGACCGCCTGCACCGGACCGAGGACGGCGTCCCAATGGCCCCGGCGAGCCTCCGCGATCAGCTCGCTCAGCCAGACCGGCGAAGGACACTCGTCGTCATCGACAAAGGCGAGCCATTCGGCGCACGCTGCGGCGAGGCAAGCGTTGCGTGCGATCGAGATGTTGTTTGCCGGCGCGTGAACGTACACAATGTCAAGGCCGAGACTTTCGCCGGCGGCGCAAACCGCAGCACGCGCTTCGCTGTCGGGTGCGTTGTCGGCGACGATGATCCGCAGCGCGAGCGATGGCCGCGCATCTTGCGCCGCGATAGCCTTCAGCGTCTCGACGACCGCCGGCCGCCGATACGTACAGATGCACACATCGATCGTAAGCCGCTCCGTCCGCGCCGCCGCGCGGGGCGGCTCAAGGCGGAGTTCGGCCGTATCTTCGGCGTCTGTCACGAGTTCCTCTTGCTAAGGCGATAACACCGCGGAACTTGCAGGCGCGGGCAGATCGAGCGGCAGCGCCGGCGATGGTTCATTGGGCGCGGGCATGCGATTGTCCACCAAGCGCGGCGCTCCGCCGCTCGGCTGCTCAAAGAGCGTGATGATCTCTTGCGGCTTGAAAACACCGACCGGCTCCAGCGGATGCCCGGTGACGGCGGCATAAAATGCGCCGGCGAGATCGGCGCCGGCGCCGAGCCGCAAATAGGCGGTCTGGGTCGGCCGGCCATTGATCTCGATCAGCCACGGCACACCGGTGTCGCGCGCCAGGATGAAATCGAGCCCATACAAGCCCGAGAGGCCGAGCCGCGCCGCGACCCTTTGTGCCACCCCTTCCATGAGCGCGTCCTCGCGCACGCGGATGACCGTGGCGACGCCGTTCGGCATGCGCGTCTCCAGGGCCTCGACGGCGACACAGGCAAGGAGGCGGCCTTGGCACGCGGCCAGGGCGCAATTGGCCGGCAGCCCGTCGATCGCTTTCTGAATGGTGATCGCGGCGCTGCCCTGGGCACGCAGCAGGGGCAGGGTGCTGAGATCGCCCCAGCGCAGCCAAAGCCAAAGCGAGCGCGGAACGCCGAAGAGCAGCCGCAAGCGAAGATAGGCGAGCAGGGCGCCAATTGCGGAGCCGATCCGGACGACGCCGCGTCCGCCGGTCGAGCGATCGATCTTCAGATAGGCGGGCGCCCCATGGTCTTTCAGCCAGCCGAGGAGTTGCCGTGCCGAAGCGATCTCCGCCGATTGTGGGATATCGATGCCTGCCTCCTCGGCGATCCTCGCGAGGCCGGTGCGGGAAACCAGCAGTGGTGCCGCTGCTTGCGGACCGAGGGCGCGCTCGATGGCCGCGCGAACATCGGGAGCGGTCGCCGGGTCCTGACGCAATTGCTGCAGCAGGATCATGGTCGGCTCGTCGCACGGCATGACGACCGAAGGCGCGACGGCATCGATCGCTTGTCGCAGCGACCGCATCGGGCGTAGCGGGCGATAGCGCAAGCGGCTCGTCAGGCCCGGGACAGTGTGCAGCGGGTGGCCGCGGGGCGCGACGACGGCGACATCGAAACCCGCATCGCGCAGCGCGATGGCGAGCGGCACGGTCGATTCCCAGCTGCAGGCCGCCGCAAGAAGCAGACGGGCCGGGGCCGCCGCATCGCCCATATCAGCTCTGCAGCGCCAGATGCCGCGACAGCCGGTCGGCGGTAAAGCGCGAGCCAACCGCAAAGCGCATGACTGGGCCGAACGTCGGCGCCGACGGCATGCCGACGAAATAAAGCCCCGGCAACGAGGATTCGAAATTCTTCGAGAGCAGGGGAGCGCCGTGATGGGTTGCGATCTTGCGTCTCACC
>Ga0335085_10004286_pt1 | contig 23789 bp, 27 predicted proteins | sample Lox_Sample_45_FD_206712 | JGI IMG/M metagenome (GOLD analysis project Ga0335085, IMG submission 206712) | Soil microbial communities from Loxahatchee National Wildlife Refuge, Florida, United States - Lox_Sample_4.5 | ecosystem: Environmental > Terrestrial > Soil > Wetlands | place: USA...
GCGAGCCAGCCGCGCGGGTCTCCGCCGACGGCGGCCAGCTCGCCCGGGGCAGCGCCCAGGCCGAAGCGGTTGACGGCGATGACGGGATCGAGGCTCACGGGCTCGCGGCAATTGTGCGCCGTTCCGCCGGGCGCGCGAAGGAACTGCGCCGCACGGCTTACACTGCGCGCTCATCCTACCGAGCCGGGGAGCGCTGCGCATGAACGTCGGATTCATCGGTTTGGGCGTCATGGGCGCCCGCATGGCCGCGAACCTCGCGCGCGGCGGCCACAAGGTTACGGGCACGGACCTGCGCAAGGTGGACGTCCCCGGTGTCGCCTGGGCCGCGACGGCGGTCGAAGCGGCGAAGGACGCCGACGTCGTCTTCACCTCGCTCCCCGGCCCGAAGGAGGTGGAGGCGCTCGCGCCGGTGCTGGGCGCGGCGATGAAGAAGGGCGCGGCCTGGTTCGACCTCACCACCAACTCGCCCGCCTGCGTGCGCCGCGTGCACGCGCTGCTCGCGCCGAAGGGCATCGCGTTTCTCGACGCGCCGGTCAGCGGCGGTCCCGGCGGCGCGCAAAGCGGCAAGCTCGCCGTCTGGGTCGGAGGCGAGCGCGCGGCGTACGACCGCTTCGAGCCGGTGTTGCGCTCGTTCAGCGACCAGCCCTGCTACGTCGGGCCGATCGGCGCCGGGTCGATCGCCAAGCTCGCGCACAACACTGCGAGCTTCACGGTGCAGACTGCGCTCGCGGAGATCTTCACGCTCGGCACCAAGGCGGGCGTCGAGCCGCTCGCGCTCTTCCTCGCGATCCGCCAGGGCGCGAGCGGCCGCATGCGCACCTTCGACCGGCTGGTCGCGCAGTACCTGCCCGGGACCTACGACCCGCCCGCGTTCGCGCTGCGCCTCGCGCACAAGGACATCAGCCTCGCGCTCGAGCTCGCGCGCGAAGTGGGCGTGCCGATGCGCATCGCCGAGCTCACGCTGGCCGACTTCGAGGAGGCGGTGAAGCGCGGCTGGTCCGAGCGCGACTCGCGCACGCCGATGCTGCTGCAGAATGAGCGTGCGGGCGTCTCGCCGCACGTGCCGGCGGAGAAGCTGAAGCAGGCGCTGGAAGGGCGCTAGAAGCGGTAGCGCAGCTCGACCCCGTACTCCTTGGTGCTGTTGGCGGGCTCGAGCGCGACGAAGCCGCCGCCGATCGGCTGGACCTCCGAGTCGCGGATGTTCCAGTACTCGAACCAGGCGGCGAACGACCAGGACTTGTGCTCGAACGCGAGCCGGCCGCGGTTGCCGTAGCCGTGAAACTGGTCGTTGTTAACGTCCGGTGCGGTCGGATCGACGTCGCTCAGGTACGTGCGCTGGTTGCCGTTGGCGAAGGCCTCGTACTCGAGCTGCGGCGCGAAGACCCATTCGCCGCCCATGGGGATGCGCACCGTGATGCCCACGGGAAAGTAGAAATAGCGCGACTCGCGGCGGTAGCCGGTCGCGCCCGTGCTCGTCGTGCCGCGCGAATCGTTGTAGAGAAAGCGCACGCCCACGCCGACGTAAGGCGACCAGACGACGCCCCAGTGCCGGAAGTCCTTGCCGGCGGCCGCACGCACGTCGAGCAGCTGGTCGGGCACGCCCGACTGTGTCCCGGAGCCCGTGTAGTCGAGGCTCCCGTACGAGTACCGCCCCTCGAAGCGCGAATACCACAGGTCCGGCCCGACGTAGGTGAACGCGCCCACGATGCCGCCGCGGTCGCCTTCCAGCTTGGCGAAATTGGGCTCCTCGTACTTGTAGTTCGAGGCCTGCAGGCCGAGCTCGAATCCGGTCCGCGTCGCCGCCGGATCGGCTTTCTGCGGCGCCTGCGCCCCCGCGGCGCCCGCCCAGGCGATCGCGGCCAGCAACGCGAGCAGTCTCGAACCCATGGTGCCCCCTTTCGCCCGCGATAGTAGCGCCTTCCCCGGCATCGCGCGGCGAGGGCCATCGGCTAGACTCCCCCGAGGAGGCTTCATGGCATTACATTCCGGCCTGCGGATGGCCCCCGCGGAGGTGGACCTCGAGCGCCGCGCGAACGGGGAGATGCTGCTGCGCTCGCCGCAGCCGTTGCGCCCCTACGAGCGCTGCGTCGGCGAGTGGCTCGTGAAATGGGCGCGGCAGTCCCCCGAGCGCGTGTTCCTCGCCGAGCGCCGCCGGGACGACTGGCGCAAGGTCGGCTACGCGCAGGCGCTCGACGCGGCGCGGCGCATCGGCCAGGCGCTGCTCGAGCGCGGCCTGGGCCCGGAGCGCCCGCTCGCGATCCTTTCGGACAACGGCATCGACCATGCACTGCTCTCGCTCGGCGCGATGCACGCCGGCGTGCCGGTGGTCCCGGTCTCGCCCGCCTACTCGCTGATGTCGAAGGACCATGCGAAGCTGAAGTCGATCTTCGCGCTGGTGCAGCCGGGCCTGGTCTGGGTCGACGACCCGGGGAAGTACGCGGCGGCGCTCGCCGCGGTCGGCGCCGAGGCCTCGCCGATCGCGCCGCTGCTCGAGGCCGCGCCCGGCGCGCGCGTCGACGAGGCCTTCGCGCGCGTGGCACCGGACACGACGGCGAAAATCCTGTTCACCTCGGGATCGACCGGCCTGCCCAAGGGCGTGATCAACACGCAGCGCATGCTGGTGGCCAACCAGCAGATGATGGCGCAGGTGTGGCCGTTCCTCGAGGACCGCGTGCAGACGCTGGTCGACTGGCTGCCGTGGAACCACACCTTCGGCGGCAACTTCTGCCTCAACATGATGCTGCGCAACGGCGGTTCGTTCTACATCGACGGCGGCAAGCCCGCGCCGGGCCTGATCGAGGCGACCGCCCGCAACCTGAGGGAGATCTCGCCGACGCTGTATTTCAACGTGCCGCGCGGCTTCGACCTGCTGCTGCCGTTGCTCGAGCAGGACGCGGCGCTGCGCCGCGCTTTCTTCCGCGATCTCGACGTGCTGTTCTACGCCGCCGCGGCGCTGCCGCAGAACCTGTGGGAGCGGCTGGAAGCGATGGCGCAGGCCGAGAAGGGCGGCGCGCTGGCGATGCTCTCGGCCTGGGGCTCGACAGAGACCGCCCCCTGCGCGACCACGGTGCACTTCCCCATCGAGCGCGCGGGCGTGATCGGGCTGCCGAACCCGGGCTGCGAGCTGAAATTCGTGCCCGCGGCCGGCAAGCTCGAGGTGCGCGTGCGCGGACCCCACGTGACGCCCGGCTACTTCCGCCGCGAGGACCTCACGCGGGTGGCTTTCGACGAGGAAGGCTTCTATCGCATCGGCGACGCAATGAGGTTCGCCGACCCGGCGGTGCCGCACAAGGGGATCGTCTTCGACGGCCGCGTTGCCGAGGACTTCAAGCTCTCCTCAGGCACCTGGGTGCACGTGGGCGCGGTGCGCGTGAAGCTGATCGCGGCCGGCAACCCGGTCATCCAGGACGCGGTGATCACGGGCCACGACCGCAACGAAGTCGGCGCGCTCGTCTTCCTCAGCCCGGCCGCGAAGGATCTCGCGCCCGAGGACGTGCGCGCGAGGATCGCGGCGGCGCTGAAGGCGCTCGCCGCCGAAGGCGGCAGCTCGATGCACCCGACGCGCGCGCTCGTGCTCGCCGAGCCGGCGTCAATCGACGCCAACGAAATCACCGACAAGGGCTACCTCAACCAGCGCGCGGTGCTCGCGCACCGCGCCGCGCTGGTCGAGAAGCTGCACGCGGCCCGGCCCGGCGCCGACGTGATCACGCCCGCCTGATCAGCCCCAGATCGAGCGCGCCGCCTCGACGCACAGGCGCAGCTTCGCGCGCTCGTCAGCCTCGGTCACGGGATTGCCGCCCATCGTGCTCGCGAAGCCGCACTGGGGGCTGATGGCGAGGCGCGAGGGATCGACGTACTTTGCCGCCTCGCCCGCGCGGCGATTGAGCAGGTCCATCGGCTCGAGCCGCGGCGACTTCGAGCTCACCAGCCCGAGCACGACGCCCTTGTCCTTGGGCATGTGGCGCAAGGGCTCGAAGCCGCCGGCGCGCGGCGTATCGAACTCGAGCAGGAAGTGCGTGACGCGCGCGCGGTTGAACAGCCGCTCGGCGACCGAGTCGTAGCCGCCCTCCGAGAGGTACATGCCCTTGTAGTTGCCGCGGCACATGTGCACCCCGATCGCCATGTCCGCGGGGCGGCCCTTCACCGCCTCGTTGATCGCGTCGATGTAGAGGTCGACGAGGCGGTCGGCGTCCTCGCCCGCGGCCTTCACCTTTTCGCGCGCCGCCGGGTCGCACAGGATCGCCAGCGCGACCTCGTCGAGCTGCACGTAGCGGCAGCCCGCGGCCGCGAGCGCCGCGATCTCGGCCCGGTAGACCTCGCCGAGGTCGGCGAAGAATTCGGCCGCGTCGCGGTAGATGCCCTTCGCCGCGTAGTCGGTGAAGCGGTAGAAGTGCATCGTCGAAGGCGCGGGCAGCGTGATCTTGGTGTTGCCGGCCCCCCATTCGTCCAGCGCGATCGGCCCGGCGCGCCGCACCCGGGCGCTCGCGTACGGCGCAGTGAAGCTCTTCTCGTGCCCTTCGGCGTCGTGGAAGCTGAAGAAGGCCTCTTTCACCTCCAGGCCCTGCGTCAGGCGCACGAACTTCTCCCAGTAGGACGTGCGGCGGAATTCGCCGTCGGTAATCACCTGCAGCCCGCATTCGCGCTGCAGGCGCACGGCATCCCGGATCGCCGCGTCCTGCGCGGCCCGGAAGTCCGCCTCCGACATTCGCCCGTCGGCATGCGCGCGAAAGGCGTCGCGCAGCGCGCGCGGCCGCAGCAGGCTGCCGATGTGGTCGGCCCTGAAGGGCGGCACGCTCATTTCGGCGCCATCAGGCGGGGAAGCCACAGCGTCAGCTCCGGGAAGGCGACCAGCAGCCCGACCGTGAACAGCGCCAGCACGATGTACGGCGCCACCGAGCGCACGATCACGCCCATCGGGGTCTCGGGCGAGGCGCCCTTGGCGACGAACAGCAGCAGCCCGAACGGCGGCGTCGCGAGGCCGATCTCGAGGCACATCAGCATGATCACGCCGAACCACACCAGCTCGAAGCCCGCCTGCTGCACGATCGGCATGAACAGCGGCACCGTGATCATCATCATGCTGACCTGGTCCATGAAGCAGCCGAGGAAGAGCAGGATCAGGATCATGCCGATCAGCAGCCCCAGCGGCGGCAGCCCCGCGCCGAGCACCGCCGCCGACAGGCCGTTCGAGGCCTGCGTGAACGCCATCAGCTGCGAGAACGTGATCGAGCCGCAGATGATGAACAGCGTCATCACCGTGAAGCGCAGCGTCTGGCGCACAGAGACGACGAAGTTCTCCCAGGTCAGTCGGCGGTAGACCGCGGCCGCCGCGAGCGACGCAGCCGCCCCCAGCGCGGCGGATTCGGTCGGCGTGGCGATGCCGCCGACGATGGAGCCGACGACCACGACGAAGATCGCCGACAGCGGCAGCACGTATTTCACAAACGGCATCAGTCGCTCGCGCCACGAGAGCGCCTCGACGTCGTACGCGGGCGCGAGCGACGGATCCAACCGGCAGCGCAGGATCACGTAGCCGAAGAACATCGCCGACATGATCAGCGCCGGGAGGATCGAGGCGACGAGCAGCGCCCCGATCGGGATCTGCGCCACCGACCCGAGCAGCACCGCGAGCGCCGAGGGCGGGATCAGGATCGCGATGCCGCCGACCGCGACGATCGGCCCGATCGCGATCGAGGGCTGGTAGCCGCGCCGGAACATCTCGGGCAGCAGCGTCGAGCCGAGCATCGCGGTGTTGGCGATGCTCGAGCCCGAGAGCGCGGCGAAGATCGTGCCGCCGACGATCGCCACCAGCGACAGCCGGCCCGGCACGCGCGCGATCAGCTTGTCCACCGCGTCGATCGCGCGCTCGGCGATGCCGGTGTAGAACATGATCTCGCCCATCAGGATGAACAGCGGGATCGGCAGCAGCGCGAAGCTCGTGACCGAGTCGACGGCGTTGCGCACCAGCTGCATCAGCCCGGCCTCGCCGCCCATGAACAGCCACGCGCCGATCACGTTGGTGGCGAAGAAGGCGAACACGACCGGCAGCCCGAGCGCGAGGAACAGCACCAGCGTGCCGAGCAGCACGAGCAGGATCCCGGCCCAGCCCATCAGAAGACGCTCTCGCGCGGGGGCTCGTGCGCGGCCGGCGCGCCGGGTCCGCGCCGCAGGCGCCGCAGGTAGAGCGCGAGCAGGACGAGAAACACGGGAGGCGCGAGCGTGTACAGATACCACTCGGGGAAGACGAAGCTCTCGTAGACGAGGTTGCCCGACGCCCAGGCGCGCCAGAACACGCGGCACGCGTAGTAGAGCAGCAGCGCGCACACGGCCGCGCCCACGGCGTCGACCAGGCGCTGCACGACGGCGCGCGCGCCCGGCGCCAGCCGCTCGACCACGAGCTCGATCGCGATGTGGCCGTTCTCGCGCAGCACCCACGGCGCGCCGAGGAACGTGATCGCGCACAGCAGGTGCTGGCAGACGTCGAACGTCCACGGCGTGGGAAACAGCTTCAGCGTGCGCGCGGCGACGTCGAAGCAGATCAGCGCGGCCAGCGCGCACAGCATTGCCCCGGCGATGACGGCGAGCGCGTCGACCAGCCGGTCGAGCGCCGCGCGGCGGCCGGCGTTCAGGCTACTTGCCGCTCAGCAGCGGCCGGATCTTCTTCACGAACTCCGGGTCGCCCTTGGCGAGGTCCTGCCAGTAGATCTCCTCGGCCTGATTCGCGAAGTCGGGCCCCAGGTCGACGGCCTTGATGCCCGCCTTCTCCTGCACGGCGAGCTGGTGGGCGTCCTCCTCCGCGCGCCACTTCGGCCACTCGCCCTCGACCCAGACCGACATGCGCGTCAGGCAGTCGCGCTGGGCGGGCTCCATGCCCTTCCACTTGTCGAGGTTGACGATGATGGCGACCGCCGCGCTGATGAAGCCCGGGTCGTAGCGGTACTTGGTGTACTTGTCCCAGCCGAAATCCTGGATGCCCCACAGCGGCCAGCCGTAGCCCTCGACCGTGCCGCGCTCGAGCGCGGTGTAGACCTCGGGCGGCGCCATGCGCAGCGGCTGCGCGCCGAGCGACTTGAAGAAGGCGTCGTAGATCGGCACCGAGCGCAGCCGCATGCCGTCGAACTTGCCGTCCTTGCCCGGCTTGGTGGTGTACAGGTGGAAGCGCACGCCGTTGAACAGCTCGGTCAGGTACCAGGCGTTCAGCTTCTGGTTGTACTGCTCGTTGATCATCGACCAGGCGCCGTTCGCGCGCTGCTCGGCGGACTCGTTGCGCGCCACGCTGATCACGTCGCCGGCGGGCACCGCGCCGCGGAAGTAGTTCGGCGGCCCGTAGTGCATGTCGATCACGCCGTTCTTCAGCGCGTTCCACTGCTCGAGCGAGGGCACCGCCTCGGGGCCGACCACGCTGATGTTGACCGTGCCGGCGCACTGCTTGTTGGTCTCCTCGACGAAGCGCACGAACTGCTTGGCGACGATCGAACGCACGGGCAGGAACGACGCCGCCTTCAGCTTCACTTCGGCCCCCTGCGCGGCCAGCGGCACCAGGGCGGCGGCGCAGGCCGCGACGAGCATACGGGTCTTCACGGGATCGTCCTCCTCAGGAATCGGTGCGGTCGAGTCTATCGGCAGCCCCCGGCGGCGGCAAGAGCTTGAGGTGGGCGAACAGGGCGGCGAAGCGGCCGACGAGCTCGCGCTGGTACGCGGCGAGGTCGCGCCCGCGCCAGTCGGCGAGCCCCTCGCCCTCGCGCGCGCCGCGCTTGCCTTCGCGCATCAGGCGCTCGACGATCGCCGGCGGCTCGTAGCGCGGCGCGGAGAGCGCGCGCGCCATGGACTTCGACGCGTAGTAGAGGATGTCGAGCCCGCCGTAGTCGATGAACTCGCACAGGCCCATCGCGGTGTAGCGCGGCCCGAAGCCGGCCCGCACCGCCTTGTCGATGTCCTCGGGCGTGGCGACGCCCTCCTCCACCAGGCGCGCGGCCTCGTTCATCGCCGCCGCCTGCAGCCGCGGGACGATGAAGCCGGGCGACGGCGCGCAGCGCACCACGACCTTGCCCGCCGACTCGAGCAGCGACTGCATCGCGTCGAACGTCGCCGGCGAGGTCGCCTGCGCCGGGCTCACCTCGACCAGCGGGATCAGGTAGGCGGGATTGAGGAAGTGCGCGTTCAGGAAGCGCTCGGGCCGCGCGACGAGCGGCGCGAGCTCGTTCGCATCCAGCGACGAGGTCGTCGAGGCGACGATCGCCTCCGGCCTCAGGTGCGGGCAGGCGCGCGCGTAGGCATCGCGCTTGGCTTCGAGCGTCTCGGTGACGCCCTCGAAGACGACGTCGGCGGCGGCGAGCGCGGCCGGCGCCGCGTCGAGCGGCAGGATCCGCACGCGGCCGAGGATCTCCTGCCGCTTCGCTTCGTCGAGCACGCCGAGGTCGCGAAGCAGCGCAAGGTTGGCGCCGATCTCGCCTTGCGCCGCGTCGCGCAGCCGCGCGCCCTCCTCGGCCGGCCTCGGCCTGAAATCGAGCACGTCGACGCGATAGCCGGCGTAGGCGAACACGTGCCCGATGCCGCGGCCCATGCGGCCCGCGCCGAGCGCGACGATGCGCATCAGGCGCCGTTCCGCAGCAGCGCGCGCATCGACTCGCGCGAGCGCCCGGCGAGCCCGAGCGCCTCGAGCGTGCGCTCGCCGCGGCGCAGGTCGCGCCCGAGCACTGCCGTGCCGAGCGCCAGCAGCCCGCGCGCGACCGGGCAGGGCACGCCCGCCCACTCGCAAACCGACACCAGAAAGGCGAGCCCCATCTCCACGTCCTCGCGCATGTAGCGGTGCTCGCCGAGGACGATCCTTTCCTTCCAGTCGCCCGAGTCGGTCAGCTTGGCGTGCACGCGCCGGCCGTACATCCACTCGTCGCCGTCGTCGCGGTAGTGGTCGGCGAGGGGAAAATGCGGCGCGGCGTAGCCCAGCGCCACCCGCGCGGCGATGCGCTCGGCGTCCAGCGCGTCGGTCACGCGCCGGACCGAAGGCTGCGTGCCTTCCTTGTGGATGTCCCAGCGCTCGAAGTGCTCGAGCGGCCCCGCGTTCATGAAGATGAGCGGCGGGTGGATCACGGGCCCGGCGTTCATCAGCGCCGCGGAGAGCGCGTCCTCGACGGGCTCGGCCGCAGGGAAGGCGGCTTTTACCACGCCAAAGGCCTCGCCGTGCATGCGCGCCGGGTAGACCCCGGTCGGCAGGCGCGTCGCGCGCGCGGTGATGGCCGCGGTATCGGGCCCGTGCCTGCGGGTGAGCCAGGGCAGCGTGCCGGTCTCGGCCACCGCGCAGCGCCCGCCGAGCGCGCGCCCCACGACATAGGCGCCGAACGTCCCGGGCGCGAGGAACAGTACCGGGCCCTTCTCCAGGTGCGGCGCGAGCCGGCGCGCGTTGTCGGCCTGCGTAAAGGCCGGATCGGGCATGAAGACGAGCTCGGCACCGCGCACGGCCTCGCCGATGTCCGCGCAGATCCGGGCGATGCGCACCTCGCGGCGGCCGGCGGCATCCTGCAGCACGATCCGCTCGCGCAGGCCGGGGGCGTCGCGGCGCCAGTGGCGAACCTCATGGCCCCGCTCCGTCAGGTCCGCGGCGGCCGCGAAAGCCCCGTTGCCGCCGCCGAGAACCGCGATTCGCATCTGGTAATCTTATCCGCATGGAGCGCTCCTTCAAGGACGAGGTCGAGAAGCTCAAGCTCGGCGACGGGGGCGTGTTCCACGGCGAGGGCATCCTCGCGGTGACCAAGGCGCTGCTGCAGTCGGGCGTGTCCTACGTCGGCGGCTACCAGGGCGCGCCGGTGTCGCACATGATGGACGTGCTGAACGACGCGCGCGACATCCTCGACGAGCTCGGCGTGCACGTCGAGACCAACGCCTCGGAGGCCGGCGCCGCGGCGATGCTCGGCGCCTCGATCAACTATCCGCTGCGCGGCGCGGTCACGTTCAAGTCGACGGTCGGCACCAACGTCGCCTCCGACGCGCTGTCGAACCTCGCCTCGGCGGGCGTCAAGGGCGGCGCGCTGATCGTGATCGGCGAGGACTACGGCGAGGGCGCCTCGATCATCCAGGAGCGCAGCCACGCCTTCGCGATGAAGTCGCAGATGTGGCTGCTCGACCCGCGGCCGAGCCTGCCCAGGATCGTCGAGATGGTCGAGCAGGGATTCGAGCTGTCGGAGGCCTCGAGCACGCCCGTGATGCTGGAGCTGCGGATCCGCGCCTGCCACGTGCAGGGCTCATTCGCGACGCGGCGCAATCGCGCGGCACGCTACTCGCGGCGCGCGCCGCTCGAGTCGCCCGACTTTGATTTCGCGCGCATCAGCCTGCCGCCCTCGACCTACGCGCAGGAAAAGCACAAGGTCGAGGTGCGCTGGCCGGCGGCCGTGCGCTTCATCCGCGAGCACGGGCTGAACGAGACCTTCCCCGGCGAGCGCGACGACGTCGGCATCCTCTGCCAGGGCGGGATGTACAACGCGGTGATCCGCGCGCTGCAGCAGCTCGGGCTCGCCGACGCGTTCGGCGCCTCGCGCATCCCGATCTACTGCATGAACGTGACCTACCCGCTCGTGCCGGAGGAACTCACGGGCTTCTGCGCGGGCAAGCGCGAGGTGCTCGTCGTCGAGGAAGGCCAGCCGGCCTATCTCGAGGACGCGATCCTCGCCGCGCTGCGGCGCGCGGACGCGAACGCGGTCAAGGTGCATGGCAAGGACGTGCTGCCGATGGCCGGCGAGTACACGGGCGAGGTCGTGCTCATGGGCGTCGCACGCTTCCTCGGCATGACGGATCGGCTCGCGGCGATCCTGTCGCCGAAGAAGAAGGCGGCCGAGCTCCTCGGCGCGCCGCTGCCCACGCGGCCGCCGGGCTTCTGCGTCGGCTGCCCGGAGCGGCCGGTGTTCGCGGCGATGAAGCTGGTGGAGAAGGAAACCGGCCCCTACCACGTGTCGGCCGACATCGGCTGCCATACCTTTTCCACGCTGCCGCCGTTCAACATCGGCCACACCGTGCTCGGCTACGGCCTCGGGCTCGCCTCGAACTCGGCGGTGAACCCGATGTTCGCGCGGCGCAGCGTGACGATCATGGGCGACGGCGGGTTCTGGCACAACGGGCTCACCTCGGGCGTGGCGAACGCGGTGTTCAACCGCGACGACGGCATCCTCGTCATCATGAAGAACGGCTACAGCTCGGCCACCGGCACGCAGGAGCTGCCCTCGAGCCCGCAGCACAGCGAGCACAAGGCCGACGACATGTCGATCGAGCGCGCGCTCGCGGGCCTCGGCGTGAGCTGGACCCGAACCGTGCACACCTACCACGTCGGCGAGATGAAGACGACGCTGCACGAGGCGATGACCACCGATTACGCCGGCCTCAAGGTCATCGTTGCCGACGGCGAGTGCCAGCTCGAGCGCCAGCGCCGAGTGCGGCCCGAGACCGCGCGCAAGCTCGCCGACGGCGAGCGCGTCGTGCGCGTGAAGTACGGCGTCGACGAGGACACCTGCACCGGCGACCACTCCTGCATCCGGCTCTCGGGCTGCCCGACGCTCACGGTGAAGGACAATCCCGACCCGCTGCGGCGCGACCCGGTCGCGACCGTGATCGACGGCTGCGTGGGCTGCGGCCTGTGCGGCGAGAACGCGCACGCGGCGACGCTCTGCCCGTCGTTCTATCGCGCCGAGGTGGTGCAGAACCCGGGCCTGCTCGACCGGGCGCTCGCCCGGCTGCGCGCGCTCGTCGTTCCGGCGTGAGCCTGCCCGAGCGCTCACTCACGGTGCTCGTCGCCGCGCTCGGCGGCGAGGGCGGCGGCGTGATGGCCGACTGGCTGATGCATGCCGCGAGCGCCTGCGGCTTTCCCGCGCAGGCGACGTCCATCCCCGGCGTCGCGCAGCGCACCGGCGCCACGACCTACTACCTCGAGATCTATCCCGCCCAGCGCGCCTCGCTCGGCGGGCGCGAGCCGGTGATGTCGCTCACGCCGAGCCCGGGCAACGTCGACGTGATGGTCGCCTCCGAGCTGCTGGAGGCCGGACGCGCGATGCAGAACGGCTACGTGACCCCGGATCGCACGACGCTGGTCGCGTCCACGCACCGCATCTACGCGACCATCGAGAAGATGCAGATGGCCGACGGGCGCTTTCCCGAAGCGCGCGTGCGCGATGCCGCGCGCTCGCTCGCGAGCCGCGCGGTGCTGTTCGACATGCGGCGCATCGCCGAGGAGCAGTCCACGGTCATCAACGCGGTCCTGTTCGGCGCGCTGGCAGGCTCGGGCGCGCTGCCGCTGCCGCGCGGCGCGTGCGAGGCCGCGATCGTCGCCGCCGGCAAGGGCGCGCAGGCGAGCCTGCGCGGCTTCGCCGCAGGCTACGAGATCGCGGCGGGCGAGCGGTCGGCCCCGGCGGACGCGCCGCGCGTGCTGCCCCCCGAGGCTCGCGAGATCCTCGAGCTCGGCGCCGAGCGGCTGCGCGACTACCAGGGCGGGCGCTACGCGCGGCTGTACCTGGAGCGCATGGCGACCCTCGGCAACGCCGATGCGAAGGTCGTCGGCGAGACGGGCCGGCAGCTCGCGCTGTGGATGAGCTACGAGGACATCATCCGGGTCGCCGACCTGAAGACGCGCCGCTCGCGCTTCGAGCGCGTGCGGCGCGAGGTCGGCGCGAAGGCCGGCGAGCCCGTAGCGGTGATCGACTACCTGAAGCCGGGCGTCGAGGAACTGGCGTCGCTGCTGCCCCCCGGCCTCGGGCGGCGCCTGCGCAGCTGGGCCGAGGCGCGGGGCGAGCTCGACGCCTACAACGTAGGCATGCACGTGCGCACGTCGGGCGTCGCCGGTTACCTGCTGGTGCGCGCGCTTGCCTGGCTCAAGCCGTGGCGCCCCCATAGCCTGCGCTTTGCCGAGGAGCAGGCGCTGATCGAGCGCTGGCTCTCCGCGGTGCGCGACGCCGCGCCGCGTTCGCCCGCCCTCGCGCTCGAGATTGCCGCCTGCGCGGGGCTGCTGAAGGGCTATGGCGAGACGCACCGCCGGGGCCGCGCGAACTTCCTCTCGATCATGGACGCGCTGGTGGACAACCCGCCGATGGCGGAAGCCACGGCGCAGGCCGCGGCGCTGCGCCGGGCGCGCGAGGCCGCGCTGGCGGACCCGGAGCAGAAGGCGCTCGCCGGGGCGCTCGGCCGGCCGGTCACCTGGCTGCGCGCGGAAAAGAGCCGCTAGAATCGCGGGCTCATGCACGACGCCGACTTCCTCGCGCGCGAGTACAACAACCGCGAGCTCTTCCCCGACCACGCGCGCCACTTCGCGCGCTGGACCGAGACTTCGGCGCGCGCGCGCGAGCGGATGTCCTGCGACCTCGGTTGCGCCTACGGCGCCGCGCCGGGCGAGAGGCTCGACATCTTCCCGGCGCGCAAGGGCGACGGCAGCGCGCTCGTGTTCATCCATGGGGGCTACTGGCGCTCGCTCGACAAGCGCGACTTCTCGTTCCTCGCGCCCGCCTGGGTGGATGCGGGCGTTTCGCTCGTGGTCGTCAACTACGACCTGTGCCCCCGGACCAGCATCGAGGGCATCGTCCGGCAGATGCTCGCCGCCTCGGCCTGGCTCTACCGGAACGCCGGGCGCTACGGCATGGACGAGGACCGCCTCTACGTCAGCGGGCATTCCGCCGGCGGGCACCTCGCGGCGATGATGCTGGCGGCGCTCTGGCCGGTGCTCGACCACGGCCTGCCGAGGGATCTCTACAAGGGAGCGCTCGCCGTGAGCGGCATCTACGACCTGCGCCCTCTCGAGCACGTGGGCTGGCTGAACGGCGACCTGCGGCTCGACGAGGCCTCTGCGCTCAAGGTCTCGCCCGCGTTCCTGCCGCCCGCGACGCGCGCGCCGCTCGCGCTCGCCGTGGGCGGGCTCGAGAGCTCCGAGTTCAAGCGCCAGAACGCGCTGCTCGCCGGGCGCTGGAAGCGCGTCCTTGCGGAGGACGTCCCGATGCCCGGCACGGACCACTTCACCGTCATCGACGCGCTGGGCGAGCCGCAAAGCGCGCTGTTCGCGGCAACGCGGCGCCTGATGGGGTTCGATCGATGAACGAGTTCCTGTCGCCGGGGCGCTACGTGGACAGCTCGCACCCGCGCATCGTCGCGTACGCGAGCGAGCATGCGCGCGGCGCCGGCGACCGCGAGCGCGCGGTGGCGCTGTACTACGCGGTCCGCGATGGCGTGCGCTACAACCCGTTTCTCGACTTCGCCGACCAGCGCGCGTTCCGCGCGAGCGATTGCCTCGCCGCCGGCGAGGGCTTCTGCATCGGCAAGGCGTCGCTGCTCGCGGCGAGTGCGCGGGCGGCGGGCATCCCGGCCCGCGTGGGCTTCGCCGACGTGAAGAACCACCTCACCACGCCGCGACTCGCCGAGCGCATGGGCTCGGAACTGTTCGTCTACCACGGCTTCACGGAGCTCTGGCTGGAGGGCCGCTGGGTCAAGGCGACGCCGGCGTTCAACGTCGAGCTCTGCCGCAAATTCCGCGTGCGGCCGCTCGAGTTCGACGGCCGCGAGGATTCGATCTTCCACCCGTTCGACGAGGACGAGCGCCGCCACATGGAGTACCTGCGCGACCGCGGGTCGTACGCCGACGTTCCCGTGGCGGAGATCCAGCGGGTGTTCCGCGAGGTCTATCCCGGCCTCTATGCCCTGGGCAAGGACGCCGCCCGGGAAACCTTCGGCTAGCCGCCCCAGACCTCGCGCGCGGTCTCGACGACCAGGCGGATCTTGGCCGCCTGCGCCTCCATCGCGAGCTGGTTGCCGTGCACCGTGCTGGAGAAGCCGCATTGCGGCGACAGGCACAATTGCTCCAGCGGCGCGAACTTCGCGGCCTCGTCGATGCGGCGCTTCAAGTCATCCTTCGACTCCAGGCTGCCGAGCTTGGTCGTCACCAGCCCGAGCACCACGATCTTGCCCTTGGGCACGAAGCGCAGCGGCGCGAAGTCGCCCGAGCGCGCGTCGTCGTACTCGAGGAAATAGCCGTCCACCTGCAGCTCGTTGAACAATACCTCGGCCACCGGCTCGTAGCCGCCCTCGGCTGCCCAGGCGCTCTGGAAGTTGCCGCGGCACAGGTGCACGCCGACGACCATGTCCTTGGGCCTGCCCGCGATCGCCGAGTTGATGAGGCGCGCGTACCGGCGCGGCAGCTCGTTGGGGTCGTCGCCGCGCTGCCGCGCGCCCTCGCGCATCTTCGCGTCGCAGAGGTAGGCGAGGTTGGTGTCGTCGAGCTGCAGGTAGCGGCAGCCGGCCTCCGCGAGCTGGCGGATCTCGTCGCGATAGCAGCGCGCCACGTCCTCGTAGAAGCCCTCCATGTCCGGGTAGGCCTCGCGGCTGATTGCGCCGCGCCCGCCGCGGAAGTGCAGCATCGTCGGCGACGGGATCGTGACCTTGGGCGTGCGCGTCGTGGCGGATTTCAGGAACTTGAAGTCCTCGAGCTGGATCGGCTTCACGTGCCGCAGCTTGCCGGTGACGTGCATCACCGGCGGCGCGAAGTCGACGTCGCCCGCGGCCCCGTGGAACTTGACCTGGATGCCGCCCTTCACCTCGACGCCCTCGAGCTGCTCGAGGAAGTCGACGTGGAAGTAGGTGCGCCGGAACTCGCCATCGGTAATGCCGCGCAGGCCCCAGTCCTCCTGCTGCTTGACGATCTTCCGGATCGCCGCGTCCTCGACCTCGCGCAGCTGTGCGCGGGTAATGGCCTGCTGCCTGAAATGGCGGTCGCGCGCCTCGAGGAGGTCCTTCGGGCGCAGGAAGCTGCCGACGTGGTCGGCTCGGTACGGGGGCTGGGTACGAAGGGTCATGGTGCCGCCGAGCATATCGCAAGCCCGCGACCGCCACACCGGTACACTGGGGGCGATGCGCCGGCTGCTCGAGGAGAGCTTTCGTGCGGCCGTGGGCGCCGCCGACCCGCTGCGCATCCTGCCCCCGCAGCTGCCATCGCCGCCGGCCGGCCGCACCTACGTCGCCGCGGCGGGCAAGGCCGCCGCCGCCATGGCGCTCGCCGTGGAGCGTGCCTGGCCGCGCGATGCGCCGCTCGAGGGAATCGCGCTTACGCGCTACGGCCACGGGCTGCCCACGCGGCGCATCCGCGTGCTCGAGGCCGGCCACCCCGTGCCCGACGCGGCGGGCGAGCAAGCCGCGCGGCAAATCCTCGAAGGCGTGCGCGCGCTCGGGCCGCAGGACCTGCTGCTCGCGTTGATCTCGGGCGGCGGCTCGAGCCTGCTCACGTTGCCCGCGCCCGGGGTGCCGATGGACGGGCTCAAGGCGATGACCCGGGAGCTGCTGAGATGCGGTGCGCCGATCCAGGAAATGAACACCGTGCGCAAGCATCTTTCGGCGATCCAGGGCGGCCGCTTGGCGGCCGCCTGCCGCGCGCCGGTCGTCGCGCTCATCGTCTCGGACGTCGTCGGCGACGACCCCACGAACATCGCCTCGGGGCCCTGCGCGCCCGATCCGACGACCGTCGCCGATGCGGCGGCTGTCCTGGCGCGCTACGGGATCGGCGCGCCGGGACCGTTCTGCGAGACGCCCAAGCCCGGCGACGCGCTCTTCGCCCGCGTGGAGAATCGCGTGGTCGCGACCGCGCTGCGGTCGCTCGACGCCGCGGGCGCCGTATTCGCCGCCAAGGGAATCACGCCCGTCGTCCTCGGCGACGACATTACGGGGGAGGCGCGCGACGTGGCGCGCGCCATGGCGCAGCGCGCGCGATCGGCGCAGCGGCCGTCGGTGCTGATCTCGGGCGGGGAGTGCACCGTGACGGTCCGCGGCGCGGGCGGCCGCGGCGGGCGCTGCGCGGAGTTCCTGCTGGCGCTCGCGCTCGCACTCGAGGGTGCGCCGGGAATATTCGCGATCGCGGCGGACACTGACGGCATCGACGGATCGGAGGACAACGCGGGCGCCGTGATGGCGCCGGACTCGCTGGCGCGCGCCGCGGCCAAGGGACTGGACGCGCGCGCGCTGCTCGACGCGAACGACAGCTACGGCTTCTTTTCTGCCCTGGGGGACCTCGTCGTGACGGGCCCGACCCGTACCAACGTCAACGACTACCGGGCGATCGCCGTCCTGCCGGTCCGCTGATCCGCCCGCTCAGGCGGCTTTCTTTTCCTCGCCGGCCTTCTTGTCGCCGGCCTCGAGCTCGGGGCGGTCCATCAGCGTGACCAGCGCCATCGGCGCGTTGTCGCCCTTGCGCAGCCCGCTCTTCAGGATCCGCAGGTACCCGCCGTGGCGCTTGGCGTAGCGCGGGCCCAGCTCGTCGAACAGCTTGCCCACGATGCGGCGGTCGCGAAGGCGGTCGTAGGCCAGCCGGCGGTTGGCGAGCGACGGCGCCTTGCCGAGCGTGATCATCGGCTCGACCACGCGGCGCAGCTCCTTCGCCTTGGGCAGCGTGGTCGTGATCTCCTCGTGGCGCAGCAGCGACACCGCCATGTTCCGCAGCATCGCGGTGCGGTGGCTCGACGTGCGGTTGAGCTTGCGAAGTCCGAGTCCGTGGCGCATGGCGTCCTCAGCCGCGATGGTGCTCGAGGCCGGCCGGCGGCCAGTTCTCGAGCTTCATGCCGAGCGTCAGCCCGCGCGAGGCGAGCACTTCCTTGATCTCGTTCAGCGACTTGCGGCCCAGGTTCGGCGTCTTCAGCAGCTCGGTCTCGCTGCGCTGGATCAGGTCGCCGATGTAGTAGATGTTCTCGGCCTTCAGGCAGTTCGCCGAGCGCACGGTCAGCTCGAGGTCGTCGACCGGCCGCAGCAGGATTGGGTCTACCGTGGGCGACTTGGGCGCCTCGGCCGGCAGCGCCGTGCCCTCGAGCTGCGCGAACACCGACAGCTGGTCGACCAGCACGCGCGCCGCGTAGCGGATCGCCTCCTCCGGCTCGATCGAGCCGTTGGTCTCGATGTCCATGATCAGCTTGTCGAGGTCGGTGCGCTGCTCGACGCGTGCGGATTCAACCGCGTAGGAGACGCGGCGCACGGGGCTGAATGAAGCGTCGAGGATGATGCGCCCGATGCCCTTGGTCTCCTCGGGCAGGAAGCGCATGTTGCCCGGCACGTAGCCGCGGCCCGCCTCGACCTTGATCTGCATCTCGAGCTTGCCGCTCGCCGACAGGTGCGCGATCAGGTGCTCCGGATTCACGATCTCGACGTCGTGCGACGGCTCGATGTCGGCCGCGGTCACGGGCCCTTCGCCCTTCTTCTTCAGGCTGAGGATCGCCTCCTGCCGATTGTGCAGGCGGAAGACGATGCCCTTCAGGTTCAGCAGGATGTCGACGACGTCTTCGCGCACGCCGTCGAGCGTCGAATACTCGTGCACCACGCCCGCGATCTGCACCTCGGTGGGCGCATAGCCAGGCATCGACGACAGCAGCACGCGCCGCAGCGCGTTGCCGAGCGTGTGGCCGTAGCCACGCTCGAACGGCTCCATAGTGACTTTGGCGTGCGACGGCGAGAGGTTCTGCACGTCCACGATGCGCGGCTTCAGAAATCCGGTTTGCGCCATGTGCTCAGTTTTCCTTTACTTCGAATACAGCTCGATGATCAGGCTCTCGTTCACGGTGGACGGCAGGTCCGCGCGCGCGGGGAGCGACTTGAACGTCCCCTTGAGCGCCTTCACGTCCACTTCCATCCATTCAGGGATGCCGCGGCTCTCGGCGGCCTCGCTCGAGGCCTTGATTCGGAGCTGCGCCTTGGCTCCGCCGGCGACTTCGACGACGTCGCCGGGCCGCACCAGGTACGAGGGAATATTCACCCGCTTGCCGTTCACCAGGATGCCGTTGTGCCGCACCACCTGCCGCGCCTCGGTGCGCGACGCGCCGAAGCCCATGCGGTAAGCGACGTTGTCGAGCCGCGTCTCCAGCAGCTGCAGCAGGCGCTCGCCCGTCACGCCCTTGGATCGCGCCGCTTCCGCGTAGGTCTTGCGGAATTGGCGCTCGAGCACGCCGTACGTGCGCCGCAGCTTCTGCTTTTCGCGCAGCTGCTTGCCGAAGTCGGACAGGCGGCTGCCGCTCTTCTGGCCGTGCTGGCCGGGCGCATAGCCGCGCCGCTCGACGGCGCAGCGGTCGGTGAAGCACTTCTCGCCCTTCAGGAAGAGCTTCTCGCCCTCCCGGCGGCACTGTCGGCACTTGGCGTCGAGATCTCTGGCCATGCGTTCTCCTGGAATAGCCCGCTTAGACCCGCCGGCGCTTGGGCGCGCGGCAGCCGTTGTGGGGCACGGGCGTCACGTCGGCGATGCTCGCGATCTTCAGGCCGATCGCGTTCAGCGCGCGCACCGCGGACTCCCGGCCCGGCCCCGGACCCTTGATCCGCACTTCGAGGTTCTTCACGCCGCATTCCTGGGCCGCGCGGCCGGCGCGCTCGGCCGCGACCTGCGCGGCGAAGGGCGTGGACTTGCGCGAGCCCTTGAACCCGGCATTGCCCGAGGTCGCCCACGCGAGCGCGTTGCCCTGGCGATCGGTGATGGTCACGATCGTGTTGTTGAACGACGCGTGGATATGCGCGATGCCCTCGGCGACGTTCTTCTTGACCTTCTTGCGCGCGCGCGCCGAGGCCGTCTGCTGGAGCTGCTGCTGGCTGGGGGAATTGCGGGTGGCCATGGTCTCGGGTCCCGGTTACGCGGCCTTGCCGGCCGGCGTGTTGAGCTTGATTGCGGCCTTGCGCGGGCCCTTGCGCGTGCGCGCGTTGGTGCGCGTGCGCTGGCCGCGGACCGGAAGCCCCTTGCGATGGCGCAAGCCGCGATAGCAGCCGAGGTCCATCAGGCGCTTGATCGACATCGACACCTCGCGCCGCAGGTCGCCCTCGAGCGTCAGGCGCGTCACCTGCTCGCGCAGCCGCTCCATGTCGGCGTCGGTAAGATCCTTGATCTTGCGCGTGCGCTCGACGTTCGCGGCGGCGCACAGCGCGCGCGCGCGCGCGCGGCCGATGCCGTAGATCGCAGTCAGCGCGATCTCCGCGTGCTGGTGGTTCGGGATGTTGATGCCAGCGATGCGTGCCATAGAGTCTCGGGGAAACCTGAAATTATACCTGTTTCGTCAAGGCCTTATCAACCCTGACGCTGCTTGTGGCGCGGATCCGAGCAGATCACCCGCACCACGCCCTTGCGCCGCACGATCTTGCACTTGCGGCAGATCTTCTTGACCGATGCCATCACTTTCATGTCGCTGCTCCTTGTGTCTCGCGGCGCCTAGCGCACCGGGAGCCCGCCCTTGAAGTTCGCCTTGCGCAGCAGGCTCTCGTATTGATGCGTCATGACGTAGGCCTGCACCTGCGACATGAAGTCCATCGTCACGACGACGATGATCAGCAGCGACGTGCCGCCGAAGTAAAAGGGCACGTTCCACTTGAGGATGAGGAATTCCGGCAGCAGGCAGACCAGCGTGACGTACATGGCCCCAGCCAGCGTCAGCCGCGTCAGGATCCGCTCGAGGTAGCGCGCCGTCTGATCCCCGGGACGGATGCCGGGCACGAAGGCGCCGGACTTCTTCAGGTTGTCCGCGGTCTCCTTCGGGTTGTACTGCAGCGCGGTGTAGAAGAAGCAGAAGAACACGATCAGGCCCGCATAGAGCAGCACGTAGATCGGCTGCCCCGGCGTCAGCATCGCCGAGATGTCGCGCAGCCAGAACATGCCCTCGGCCGACCCGAACCAGCCGAGCAGGGTCGCCGGGAACAGGATCAGCGACGAAGCGAAGATCGGCGGAATCACGCCCGACATGTTCAGCTTGAACGGCAAATGCGAGCTCTGGCCGCCGTAGACGCGGTTGCCGACCTGCCGCTTGGCGTAGTTCACGAGGATCTTGCGCTGCCCGCGCTCGACGAAGCAGACAAAGGCGGTCACTCCCAGCACGGCGGCGGCAATCAGCAGCGCCGTCAGCGGATGCATGGCGCCGGTGCGCACCAGCTCCAGCGTGCCGGCGATCGCGTTCGGCAGCCCGGCGGCGATGCCGGCGAAGATGACGATCGAGATGCCGTTGCCCAGGCCCCGCTCGGTGATCTGCTCGCCCAGCCACATCAGGAACATCGTGCCGGTCACCAGCGTCGTCACCGTCGTGACGCGGAACATCAGACCCGGGTCGAGCACGAGGCCCGGCTGGGACTCGAGCGCAATCGAGATCCCGGTCGCCTGGAACAGCGCCAGCACCACGGTGCCGTAGCGCGTGTACTGGGTGATCTTGCGCCGCCCCGACTCACCCTCTTTTCGCAGCTGGTCGAGCTGAGGGCTCACCGAGGTCATCAGCTGCATGATGATCGACGCGGAAATGTACGGCATGATCCCGAGCGCGAAGATCGTAAAGCGCCGCAGCGCGCCGCCCGAGAACATGTTGAACATGCCCAGGATCCCGCCCTGCTGGTTCTTGAACAGGTCGGCAAGAACGTGCGGGTCGATGCCCGGCACCGGGATGTGCGCGCCGATGCGGAACACGAGCAGCGCCCCGAGCAGGAACAGCAGCCGCCGCTTCAGGTCGCCGTAGCGGCCCGATTTGCCGGGACTTGGAAGCGAAGTCGCCAAGCCTCAGCTCCCCGCCGGCGCCTCGCCGGCCGGCGCTTCGACGCGGCCACCCGCTGCCTCGATCGCGGCGCGCGCGCCCTTGGTCGCGAGGATGCCCTTCAGCAGGACCTTGCGCTCGATCTTCCCGGAAAGGATGACCTTGGCCGCGCGCGCCTCGCGCGGCACGATGCCCTTGGCCTTCAGCTCCGCCAGGCCGATCTCCTCCGCGCCCAGCCGCTGCAGCTCCGAGAGCCGGACCTCGGCCGTATGGCCGCGCGTGGGCGAAGTGAAGCCGCGCTTGGGCAGGCGACGGTGCAAGGGCATCTGGCCGCCCTCGAAGCCCACCTTGTGATAGCCCCCCGAGCGCGCGCGCTGCCCCTTGTGGCCGCGACCCGCCGTCTTGCCCCAGCCCGAACCGACGCCGCGGCCGACGCGATGGCGGTCGCGCTTGGCGCCGGGCGCCGGCTTCAGTGTATTCAATCGCATCTGGCTAGCCTTCCACCCTGATCAGGTATGCAACCCGCTCGATCATTCCGCGCACCGCCGGCGTGTCGACCAGCTCCACCGTCTGGTGCAGCCGACGCAGCCCGAGCCCGCGCACCGTGGCCCGATGGGCCGCCTTGCAGCCGGACACGCTGCGCACCAGTTTCACCTTTATTTTTCCGTCTGCCATGGCCGCGCCCTATGCCGTGATTTCCTCGACCGTCTTGCCGCGCTTGGCGGCGATTTCGGCCGGCGTGCTCATGGACTGCAGGCCCTTCAGTGTCGCACGCACGACGTTGTAGGGGTTGGTCGAGCCAAAGCACTTCGCCAGTACGTTGGTCACGCCCATCACCTCGAACACCGCGCGCATCGGACCGCCGGCGATGATGCCGGTGCCTTCGAATGCGGGCTGCATGAGCACGGTGGCCGAGCCGTGACGGCCGACCACGGCGTGGTGCAGCGTCCCGTTCTTCAGCTTCACCTTGAACAGCTTGCGCCGCGCTTCCTCCATCGCTTTCTGCACGGCGACCGGCACCTCGCGCGCCTTGCCCTTGCCCATGCCGATGCCGCCGTCGCCGTCGCCCACCACCGTGAGCGCCGCGAAACCGAGCACGCGTCCGCCCTTGACCACCTTGGTCACGCGGTTCACCGAGACCATCTTTTCGCGCAGGCCGTCGGAGCGTTCGTCGCTTTGCTGCATTCTGGGCTGCATTTTCGCCATGACGTGTCCTTAGAACTTGAGTCCGCCGGCCCGCGCCGCCTCGGCAAGCGCCTTCACGCGGCCGTGGTAGCGATAACCCGCGCGGTCGAAAGCAACGCGCTCGATGCCCGCGGCCTTGGCCTTCTGCGCGATCAGCGCGCCCACGGCCTCGGCCGCGGCGCGATTGCCGCCGTTCTTGACCTGTGCGCGCAGGTCCTTCTCAGCCGTCGAGGCCGACACCAGCACGCGGTCGCCCGCGCTCGACGTGATCTGCGCGTAGATGTGGCTGTTCGTACGATGCACCGTCAGGCGCACCGAGCCGACCTCGCGAATCTTCAGCCGGGTCTGGCGCGCCCGCCGCAACCGGGCCAGGTTCTTGTCAACCATGTCTTCGCTCCGCTACTTCTTCTTCGTCTCTTTCAGTTCGATCTGCTCGGCGGCATACCGAACACCCTTGCCCTTGTAGGGCTCGGGCGGCTTGGTGTCGCGGATCTCCGCGGCGACCTGGCCGACCAGCTGCTTGTCTATCCCGCTGACCACGATCTCGGTCTGCGTCGGCGTCGCCACCTTCACGCCCTTGGGCATCTGGTGCACGACGGGGTGCGAGAAGCCGACCGAGAGGTTCAGCTTGTCGCCCTGCGCCTGGGCGCGATAGCCCACGCCGACCAGCGCGAGACGCTTCTCGAAGCCCTTGCTCACGCCCGTGACCATATTGGCCACCAGCGCACGCAGCGTGCCCGACATGGCCGTGGCGTGATGCGAGTTGCCCAGCGCCTTGCAGACGAGCGTTCCGCCGACCTTCTCGATCCCGACGTTGGGATCCATCGGGCGGGCCATGGTTCCCAATGGGCCCTTGATCGAGATGCTGCCCGGCGACAGCGTCACGTCGACACCCTTGGGCAGCGGAATGGGAAACTTGGCGATACGGGACATGGCGTCGTCCTCAGGCCACGATGCAAAGCACTTCGCCACCGACGCCGTCCGCCCGCGCCTTGCGGTCGGTCATGACGCCGCGCGACGTCGACAGGATCGCGACGCCCAGGCCGTTCATGACGCGAGGAATGTCGTTGCGGCCCTTGTAGACGCGAAGGCCCGGCTTGGACACCCGCTCCAGCCGCTCGATCACCGGCC
>Ga0335085_10004287_pt1 | contig 23785 bp, 25 predicted proteins | sample Lox_Sample_45_FD_206712 | JGI IMG/M metagenome (GOLD analysis project Ga0335085, IMG submission 206712) | Soil microbial communities from Loxahatchee National Wildlife Refuge, Florida, United States - Lox_Sample_4.5 | ecosystem: Environmental > Terrestrial > Soil > Wetlands | place: USA...
CGTCGTGGTCGACGAGCTCGTGCCCCACGACCCGCGCCGTGCGAACTGCCGGCTGCGGCTCTCTGTGAACAACCGCGACTGAGCGCCGCCTCTCTCAGCCGCGTCGAGCGCGCCGACCACGTCGTCTCGATCGACGCCTGGTTAGGACTCGGTACCCGATCGCCGCAGCTGCGCCAGCTCACGGGCACGGCTCACCCATGTCTTGTGTTCGCGTCGGCGTCGGACGAGCCGTTGCCAGGTGAGCACACCGACGCCCGCGGCGACCATCCCGGGCACCGAGATCGGCCCGAGCGACGGACCGGTGCGACGCGAGATCAATTGCGCCGATGCGATCACCGAGGCCGCCGCGACGAGGCCGTCGACGAGATGATCGACCGCGCCGTCGGAGTCGTGAACGCGGAAGTCGACCCCGAACTTGCCGGCACGGATCTGCTCGACGATCCCCTCGATGTCGCCGGGCAACGACCCCGCCAAACGGTCCCACCCGCGAAACGTCCGGCTCGCATGGTGGGCGAGACGCCGCGGATCGAACCGTTCGGCCAGCAACTTCTTCATGTACGGCTCGAGCAACTCGCTGACCCGGACTTCGGTGTTCAGCTCGCGGCCGATTCCCTGAAGCTCCAACATGACGCGAAACAGCAGCGACAAGTCGGCCGGCAACACGAGCCCGTTGTCGTGCAGGAGCTGCATGCCCGTGGTGATGATCGCGGCCATGTCGAGGTGCCCGACTCCGATGAGCAAGTACCGGTTCAGCCACGCGTCGATCTGCGATCGCAACCTGTCCATGTCGACGGTGGGCGGGGGCGTGGTGATCTCGACGACGACGTCGATGAAGCCGTCGACGTCGTGGGTCCCCGCCGCAATCACGAGGTCCTCGAGCTGGCGTCGGCGCGTCGACGAGATGCGGCCGACGTCGCCGAAATCGAGGATCGCGATGTGCGACCCGTCGGGGAGCATGAGGTTCCCTGGTTGGGGATCGGCGTGATAGAGCGAATCGCGGAAGATCATCTCGAGGTAGATGTTCGCGGCGCGATGCACGAGCACGTCGATGTCCCATCCCGTCGCCTCGACGCTGGCGCGGTCGGTGAACGGTGCGCCCGAGATGAGGCTCATCGTGAGCACCCGTCGTCGCGAGAGCTCGGGATACGGCGTCGGGATGACGATGTCGGGCTCGTGGGCGAAGTTCATGGCGAAGCGCTGGAGGTTGCGTAGCTCCTGCGACAAGTCGATGGCGTCGTGCAGCATCTGCGAGAACTCGCCGACGATCACCGTCGGTCGCAGCTGCGTGGACTCGGGATCCTCGTGCTCGAGGAACGTCGCGATCGCCTCCATGAGATCGAGATCCTCGAGAACTCGGTGTTCGACGCCGTCGTGGAGCACCTTCACGACAACTGCCGTCCCGTCGGGCAGGGTCGCCCGGTGCACCTGCGCGACCGACCCCGACGCCATCGGCTCCTTGTCGAACGAGCGGTAGAGCTCCGACACCGAGCCCCCCAGCTCGCGTTCGACCAACGCCTGCGCGACACCCGCGGCATCAGCGGGGACCGTCGACTGCAGCTTCGTCAGTTCCAGGGCGACGTCGCCGCCGACGAGATCCGGTCGCAGGCTCAGCATCTGCCCGAACTTGATCCAGGTAGTGCCAAGCTCGGTCAATGCCCGCCGTAAGCGCTCACCGTCGGACATCGCGACGATCTGAGGGTCGACGTAGTGATCGACGAGCCCCTTCATGACGCGCGCGCTGACGAGTCCACTCCCACGCTGCACCCACGCCGCAAAGCCGTACTTCGCGAACACCTCGCCGATCTCGTCGAGTCGCTCACGGTGGCGCACCAGCGCAACAGGCAATCCCGGCATGGCTCACTCCTTCGCGTCGGTCGAGGTGATCGGGGATGTGACGCGTGCCGAACGCGCGACTTCCGTCGCGCATCGGACATGGTCTCACTCGGACAGAACTCGCGCCCGCTCGGGCCGCGCTACCAGCGTGGGTCGGGGAGCCCGAGTTGAGCGAGGCGGCGGGCTTGGGCGACGGGGAGGCCGAGGAGGCGTAGACAGGCTTCGGCGAGCTCGTCGACGGAGGTTTCGGAGACCCGTTCGGGGTTGCGCTCGTGTAGCCGAAGGAGGCCGAGAAGTCCGCCGGCGACGGCGCTGAGCGCGATCTCTGCGTCCGGGATGGTGAAGCGGCCGGCGGCCTGGCCGGCGCGGATATCGCGCAGGGCGCGGGGTGCGAGTCCCCGAGGCGCGTCGAGGAGGTCGAGGCCGACGCCGGTGATGAAGCCGGCGATCTCGGGGTGGGTCCAGGCGAGGCGACCGGAGATGCGTAGCGACGTGGCGAACACCTCGGCGGGGTCTTCGAGACCGGTGCAAGCGGCGTCGATCATTTGCGCCCAGCGTTCGAGGACCTCCTCGGACGCGGTCTCGAAGAGCTCTTCCTTGCTATCGAAGTGGTTGTAGAAGGATCCGAAGCCGATGTCGGCGGCTTCGGTGATCTCTTGGATGCTGGCCCGTTCGCCGCGGCCTTCGGAGATGAGCCGGATGGCGGCGTCGATGAGCGCTTGGCGGGTGCGAGCCTTGCGGCGATCGAGCCGGTTTGCGGGGACCGCCCCGTTCGTTGTCGCCGAGTTCACGGTGTTCTCCTTCTTGAGCGGTCCGATCACTACTGATCCCATGTTACAGAAGGCGTCTTGGTCACTGCGGCGGGCGCCTGGCTGGCGCCCGCCGCTCCGCGGTGAAGACGGATGTTCGGTTCAGGCCGCGATCTTGGTCTCGGTCGCCGCGGCCAGCGAGTGCAGGTCGGCGTCGGTCCGGCGCAGCTGGATGCCTTGCACGAGCATCCAGCTGCCGGCGATCAGGTTGTACAGGCCGAACAGTACGGCGAGCGTCACGGCCCCGATTGCGGGGTTGGCGAACAACACCACGCCGAACGCCACCGACACGAGGCCACCAATGATGAACATGGCGCGGCTACCGGCCGCCTCACCGGTGCCGAAGGCCGCGAAGAACTCGACAACACCCGTCACGATCGCCCAGCCGGCGACGAGCAGCACGAGGACCAGCGCGGTCGGCGCGGGCCACGCGAGTGCGATCACGCCGGCGGCCGTGTCGACCAGCCCGACGAGCAAGTACCCGAACACTGGGCCGGCGGTACGGCTACGAAACGCACTTACCAGTTCGAAGCCGGCCCACATGAAGGCGTATACGGCGAACAGCACGACGAGGGCAAAGACGGTGACTCCCGGCCACGCGAGCGCGATAGCTCCGACGCCGAGCGCGAGGAGGCCTCGCAGGATGAGAGAAGAGCTAGCTGACTTGAGCATGACGGTGCCTTTCGTTAGGGATGACGCCACTCGAGCCGGTCCCTATGCCGACTACACATGACAGAAATGATGATCAGCAACAAACTTGATGATATATCACAACTCTGATTATGATGTGGGGGAGCCGGCGTGTCAAGGCCGGCGCGAACCCGCTGCGGAAGGAGTCACTCATGTTCACCGCCTCGTCCGTTCTGCTCGCTGCCGCCTGCCTCGTGCCCGCGATCGCGAAGGTCACCAGCAACCCGAGAATGGTTGCCTCGGCCGGCCACTTCGGTATCCCGTGGTCCCGGTACCGAATGATCGGCGTCGCCGAGATCCTCGCCGGCGCCGGTGTGGTCGCCGGTTTGTTCTGGGTCCCGATCGGGATCGCCGCCGCGTCGGGAATGGTCGTGCTGCTCGTCGGCGCGCTGACTACCCACCGGCGATCCGGCGACGGTCCGCAAGAGGCGGCGCCCGCACTGATCGTTCTTGCGCTTACCGTCGCATACCTCGTGGCTGCGCTCGGACGCTGACGGGACGAACTGCGAGCGTGCGGGCCACCTCGAGGAGGAGTGCGTGATGGAGCAACCGATCGATCAGAACCAGCGCCAAGGCGCGACCGCAGTGCACCATCCGGTCGTCGTCGAGCACGCCGCGCGCAGAGCGGCCGACTTCCAACTTCGTATCGCGGACGCGATCACTGCGTTCGCGGGCTCGATGAGTCCGTGTACATCCACGCGATCGGCTTCGCGCTGTGGATGATCTTCCTCGAGAGGACCCTTGGCCGAGGCTCACGCTCGCGGTGTCTCTGGAGGCGATCTTCTTGTCGACGTTCGTGATGACTCGCGGCGCGTTGATCTACGTCGTCGGAAGGGACTCCGGCCGTCTGGCCGCGAGGTAGCGGCGGGTCGTGCGCCGGGTCACGTGACCGACCTTCTCGCGAATTGCATCGAGATCGGTACCGCTCGCATGGGCCGCGATGACGTAACGACGACGGAGCGCGTTGGCCGAGATGCTCCGCTCGATCCCGGCGGTGCGCGCAACCTGCTTGATCAGGTAGTCCGCCCCGAAGCGCGTCAGCCGTTTGGGCGCTTGACCGCGCAGCTCACTGACGAACAGTGGTCCCTGCCGACGCGCTCCGAGGTAGCGGCGGGTCGCGGCGGCCGTCTCGGCGTGCAACGCAAGGATCGGAGTGCGGCGCCCCGCGATGGTGAGCGTCACCTGCGGTGGACGGCCGTGAACGTCGGAGGCGTCGGCCCGGATTACCTCGCCGACTTTGAGCCCGTCGAGCATCAACAGCCCGATCATCGCCGCGGCGCGCCGACTTTCGCGATCGGCCGCCTTGAGGAGCGCGTCGGCTTCGGCGTCGCTGAGCTCGTCGGCGGTGCTTGCCGGCTCGACGGTCGGGCGCTCCACGTGAGAGCTGTCGGCGAGCGCGGGTGCGAGACCTCGTTCGGTCGCGTAACCGCTGAACGACACGATGGCCGAGAGCCGACGCGCGACCGTGGCGGGACTCGCTCCGGCCAACTCGCACGCAGAGCGATAACGCGCAAGGTCCTCGGCCGCGATGGTGAGCAGGTTCAACGCATCGCCGGTCGCACACCACTTCGCGAAGTGCTCGAGATCGAGGCGATACGCCGCTTCGGTGTTCGCCGAGCGGCACGTCTGCAAGAACTCCGCAACTGCCAGCGTGAATGCCGACGAATCTGCCGGCGACCGGCCCGTCATGGCATCGATCATGCCCGAATCCGGTCTTGACAGTCAACATAATGACCGTCATTATGTTGACTGATTTTCGACGTACCGCCCCCGCAGGGGCGCCGATAACTGGAGGTGAGCATGACCATGCTCATGCGCTTCGATCCTCTGCGCGAGTTCGATCGCGTCTTCGAGCAAGCCTGGAGCCAGACCCGCCAGGCGAGCGTCCCGATGGACGCCTACCGCCACAACGACACGTTCGTGATCAACCTCGACCTTCCCGGCGTCGATCCCGCGTCGATCGATCTCACCGTCGAACGCAATGCGCTGACGATCAGCGCCGAGCGGCACTGGCAACCGATCGACGGCGATCAGATCGTGGCCGCCGAACGGCGCCAAGGCAGCTTCAGCCGCCAGCTGTTCCTCGGCGACGGCCTCGACACCGAAAAGATCCACGCAACCTACGAGAACGGCGTCCTTACCGTGACCGTTCCCGTCGCCGATCGGGCCAAGCCACGGCGGATCGAAGTGTCGAGCGAAACGCGCAAAGAAGCAATCAACGCCGGGGTCACCTGAGCGGTTGATCGCGTTCGGACGGCGCCCTCGAGCCGGCGAGGGCGCCGCGCACGCACGACGGGGAAGGGGGTGCGATGTCGACCGTCGACGAGCCCGAACCGAATCTCTACGAACGGCTCGGTATTCGGCCGACCGCGACGGCAGACGAGGTCACTGCGGCCTACCGACGGCGCGCGCGATCGCTGCATCCCGATTCCGCACCGGGCACGCCGAACCCCCGCGCTTTGCAAGAGGTCATCGCCGCGTACCGCGTCCTGTCCGACCCCCCGCTGCGACGCGACTACGACCGACGCATCGGCGCGACGCCTCTCGGCCGCGCCGGCTTCTCTCACCCACGCGCGTGCCTCGTCTGCGCAGGCGCGGGCCAGCTGCAAACACCCTGCCGTCGATGTGCGGGCGCGGGCGCGCTCTTGACGGATAGTCCGTGGCTGCAAGCTCCGAGGCCGTGCCCGGGGTGTGCCGGCCGCGGCTACCAAGACACGGGCTGCGGAGCCTGCGCCGCGACCGGAAGGCGATAGCCGACCACCGTTGCGCGTCGCACCTTCACGGTGCGGAGACTACGAACTACGACCAGCCTTCGATCTTCTTGTACCTCGCACGATCTTCGGCCTCCAACTGCTCCGCGTTCGGAAGCTTGCCCAACGCGTTCGCGATCAGCGAGCCCACCACGAGGCCCCCCATGAACACCGCGAAGATCCAAATCTCGATCATGGTCTTTCCCTCCTGCGATCAGGCGCGGGACGGCCAACCGCGCAACGAAAGCGGACGAACCGCGCCGAAGGTAACACCGCGTCAGCCTCGAACCTGGTGGCACATGATCTGATCGAGCGCGTGCGCGAGCTCCTGCCGCGGGTTCTCCGCGGCGGTGAGTGATCGCCAGCCAACGAACCGGTCGGGTCGGACGAGCACTGCGCCGTTCGTATCGATGCCGCGAGAGCGAAGCCACGCGCCGCGCGGGTCGTAGAGATCGCCGTCGACATGACCGATGCGGATCGCATCGATCGGCAGATTGGTCTCGGCCGCGATGGCGCGGACGGCGTCGCACCATACGCCGCCGTCTTCGCCGGCGATGAGCAAGAACCGGCCCGGCGGCACGAGATCCTTGATTGGGCAGCGGTTGCCGTTTTCGTCGTCGATCCACGCGTGAGGGAGTGGCGCGCCGGGCCGCGTCGACGGTTGATACACGCGGATGTCGTCGAGCGGGTCGGGTGGGGCGGTGCCGTCGGCGACGACGGCGGCAGACTCGTAGTGGTAGCCGTATTCGACGTTCAGTTCCGAGAACTCCATCGATTGCATGCGCATCGCCCGCAGGATGTCGGCGCGGTGCTGGGCGTCTTCCGCTTTGTCGCTCCAGACCTTGCCCAACAACGTCATGTTCTGCGCGGTGGTGTTCTCCGGCGAGACGCCGAGCGCCGCGACGATGGCGAAGTGGTTCATGGCGTTCTCGAGCGACCGCTGGCAGTTGCGTTCATCGACGGGTCGGCGTTCGGCTTCGTATGTGTCGAGGAGCGCCGTCGACGCGCTCCCCGCGAGCACGGCCGCCACCTTCCAACAGAGGTTCTGCGCGTCTTGAATCGCGCTCGTCAAGCCGAGCCCGCCCGTGGGGGGATGCCGGTGTGCGGCGTCGCCCAGCAGGAACACTCGACCGACGCGGAACGCGGAGGCGATCACTGCGTCGACCGACCACCGCGTGATCTTGTGGATCTTCATTTCCAGATCGCCGATGCCGAGCGCGGTGCGAACGTCGGCTTCGACCCGCGCGTCCGACTGTGAACGCGGATCGTCGACGGGGTAGTTGAGATGAACCACCCACTCCTCGGAATCAGGGCCCCATCTGCCGGGGCCCATCGGGACCATCACGACGAGCACGCCCGCTTGCGGCGAGAAGATCCAGCGAATGAGGACATCGGGGTCGGGCGCAATTCCGGAGAAGTCGGCCGAGACGTGCAGCGTCGCGGTTTGCGTCACGACGCCGAGGCCGGCGTAGTCGACGCCGATGAGTTTGGGGATCACGCGGCCGCCGTCAGCGCCGAGGAGATAGTCGCAGCGAACGGTGTATTCACGGCCCGTCGTGTTGTCGCGGATCTCGGCACGCACGCCGTCGTCGTCCTGCGCGAGCGAGATCAGCTCGTGGCCGAACCGGATCCGACCCGGCGACAGTTCTTCCGCACGCGCCTTGAGGAGCGGCTCGAGCCGGATCTGCGGGAGGTTCAGCTGGCGCCACGGGCTCGCGGCACGCCAGAACTCGTCGGCACCGCCCGCGCCCCAGCATTCGAGGCGCTTGAGCACCCTTCCGTAGTCGGCCTCGGGGCCCGCGAACCCTGCGTAGAACGCGGTTGCCGCCATCTGCTCGGCAGGCGTGCTGCGCGACGCGATCGCATCGGCGACGCCTACGTCGTCGAGGATCTCCATCGCGCGTTGGTTGAGCACGTGCGCTTTCGGGAGGTCGGACGTCTCGGGCCGAGCGTTGACCAAGAGGTGGTCCACCCCGAGCCGCGCCATCAGCATCGACGCGGTCAGACCCGCGCCCCCGCCCCCCACGATCAGCACCGGATAGGTCTCGTCCATCGGGCTACCCTGATCATACGATCAGGGTCTTGTCAATACCCTGATCGTATGATTAGGTAGTCGGCATGGAGGCAGCAGCCCCGGCCCGGGCGTCGCGCCCGTCGGCCGACCCCACCCGCGAACGCATCCTCACAGCCGCGCTCGACCTGTTCTCCGAGCGCTCCTTCGTAGGCGCAACGACGCGCGAGATCGCGGCGCGCGCCGGCGTGACCCAGCCGCTGCTCAACTACCACTTCCAGTCGAAAGACGCGTTGTGGCGCGCCGCGGTCGACACGCTGTTCGGAGATCTCACGGACGCGCTCACTGCGCGCGCCGACGGCCTGCGCGGGGTCGACGAGCGCACCGCAACGCGCCTCATCGTGCGCGAGTTCATCTTCTTCTCCGCGCACAACCCGCAGCTGCACCGCATCATCATGCAAGAGTGCAAGGTCGACGGACCGCGCATGGACTGGCTCGTCGAACGCCACATCCGCCCGCTGTACGACTCGACCGTCGAACGATTCGCGCACCTCATCGAGCGCGGCGAACTGCCGGCCATCGCCGCGACGCACCTCTATTACATCGTCACCGGCGCGGGGCCGACCATGTTCGTGCTCGCGCCCGAGTGCCGCCGCCTCAGCGGCATCGACCCGGATGACCCGACCGTGATCGAAGCGCACGCCGACGCCGTCTGCACCTTGCTCTTCGGGCGCTGAACGCAAAGGACAACGGATGCAACACGAGATCGAGATTGCTTACATCGGCATTGAGATACCCGAGCCGGACGTGCTGGCACCGTTCTTCGGCGAGATCGTCGGCCTCGAGCCGGGCGAAGCGACCGACGACGGCGCGGTGACCTGGCGCAACGACAACAAGGCGCAGCGCGTGATTCTCCAACGCGGCGCCGCCAGCGACGCCGCGTTCCTCGGCTTCGAAGCGATCGACGAAGACGCGTTCGACGCGACGGCGGCACGGCTCGCGCTCGCCGGGCACGATATCACTGAGGGGTCCGGCGACGATTTGCGGGCGCGCCGAGTGAAGCGCCTGGTGCGCGCATCGACTCCTTGGGGGGTCCCGGTTGAGCTCGTGCTGGCGCTCGAAGAGGCGTCGACGCCGTTCACATCGCCGCGCGTGCCGGGCGGCTTCTTCACCGACAGCGTCGGGTTCGGCCACGCAGTCTTCGCGACGACCGCATTCGATGCCTCGCACTCCTTCCTCGTCGACGGCCTCGGTCTCCGGCAATCCGACTGGCTCGAGATGGAGATCGCAGAAGGCATCGAGCTCGAGGTTCGCTTCTATCACTGCAACGAACGGCACCACAGCGTCGCGCTCGCCAGGGCACCGTTCGACATGCCGCAGAAGCTGCATCACATCATGTTCGAGACGAACGAGCGCGACGACGTCGGCGCCGCGTTCGACCGCGTGTGGGCGACCGATCTCGTGATCGCCAATGCCCTCGGCCGCCACGACAACGACGGCATGTTCAGCTTCTACGTCGTGAGCCCGGCCGGCTTCCAGGTCGAGATCGGCTACGGCGCGCGCGTCATCACCGATCCGTGGACCGACAACCGCCGCTACGACCGGATCAGCCGGTGGGGTCATCAGCCGGTGGTGCGCGCATGACCGCGCCGGCCGACGCCGACGTCGCCATCGTCGGGTTCGGCCCCGCCGGCGCGACGCTCGCGATCCTGCTCGGCCAGCTCGGACGCTCGGTCGTCGTGCTCGAGAAGTGGCCGGAGCCGTACCCGCTCCCGCGCGCGGTGCACTTCGACGACGAAATCGGGCGCATCCTCCAGTCGTGCGGGGTCGGCGATGAGCTCCGCCGCATCACCGAACCCGCCGACATCTACGAGTGGCGGAACGCCGCGGGCACGACGTTGCTGCGCTTCGGGCGCGTGAGTGATCACCCCTTGGGCTGGCCGTTGTCGTCGATGTTCACCCAGCCCGCGCTCGAAGCGTTGCTCGATCAACGCGCGCGCGCACTGCCCACGATTGATGTGCGCCGCGGTGTCGAGGTCTACGACCTCGCCTCCGACAATGACGGCGTAACCATTCGCACGACGAACGGAGACGAGCTCCGCGCCCGCTACGTCGTCGGCTGCGACGGCGCGAACAGCACGGTGCGCGATCTCGTGGCCCTCCCGGTCCGCGACCTTGGATATTTCTACGACTGGCTCGTCGTCGACGTCATCCTCGACGACGCCCGCGTCTTCGACCCGCTCAACGTGCAGATCTGTGATCCGACCCGCCCGACGACAGTCGTCTCCGGTGGGCCCGGGCGGCGTCGTTGGGAGTTCATGCGGCTGCCGCACGAGCCGCTCGACCAGCTCAGCGATGAACGGCGCGCGTGGGAATTGCTCGCCTCATGGGACGTGCACCCGCGCAACGCGCGACTCGAACGCCACGCGGTGTACACCTTCCGCGCCCGTTACGCGGAGCAATGGCGCGCGGGCCGCGTGCTGCTTGCCGGTGATGCAGCCCACCTCATGCCACCCTTCGCGGGGCAGGGGATGTGCGCGGGAGTGCGCGATGCCGCGAACCTCGCGTGGAAGCTCGACTTGGTGTTGACCGATCGCGCGCCGGACGCGCTGCTCGACGCCTACGAGCACGAACGGCTGCCGTCGGCGCGCGCCGCGATCGAATTCTCCATCGAGCTCGGCAAGGTCATCTGCGTGCCCGACGTCGCGGAGGCGGCGGCGCGCGATGAGGCGATGGCGGCCGCGGTCTGCGACGAGCTGATGGACGCGCCGCCGCTCCCGGGCTTGATCGCCGGTCTCGTCCAGCCGAGCGCGCAGCACGCCGGCGACGTATGGGTGCAGCCGTTGGTCGACGGCCGGCTGTTCGACGACGTCCACGGCGCGGGGTGGCGTCTCGTCACCGTCGATACCGACATCGACGCACTCGGTCCGACGGTGGTCGAGTGGTTCACGTCGATCGGTGGTCGGGTTGTACGGCTCGGCCCTCCCGATGCCCTCGCCTGCCGCTGGTTCGCGGCCCACGACGCAGCATGGGTGTTGCAGCGCCCCGACTTCCATCTCTACGGCACCGCCACGACAGCCCCGGGCGCCTCGGCGCTGCTCGAAGATCTGCGCGCGCATCTCAGTGCCGCCCGTCCCTCGCTGGAAGGAATGCATTCATGAAGCTTGCCAACGTGAACGGGCGCGCCGCGCTCGTGTTCGACGACACGATCGCCGACGTCGAAACCGCGTCGGGCGGCCGGTTCGGTCCCGATCCGATGAACGTCTTCGAGAACTGGAGGGCGTTCGTCGAGTTCGCGCACCGCCTCCCGGCCGGTGATGCGCCACTCGTCGAGGCACAGCTTCGGTGCCCGGTTCCGAACCCGCGCCAGGTGTTCGCGATCGGCATCAACTACCGCAGCCATGCCGAAGAGTCGGGTATGGCGGTTCCCGAGGTCCCGGCCACGTTCACGAAGTTCCCGGCGTCGCTCGCCGGGCCCCTCGACGACATCGAAATCGTCGGCGACACCGTCGACTGGGAAGTCGAGCTCGTGGCGGTCATCGGCACCCGCGCTGACCGCGTCGCGAAAGAGGATGCGTGGCAGCACGTGGCCGGGTTGACTGTGGGCCAGGACATCAGCGACCGGCATCTGCAGTTCGCGGCCGGCGCGCAGTTCTCGCTCGGGAAATCGCGGCGCGGCTTCGGCCCGATGGGGCCGTGGGTTGTGACGCTCGACGAGATTACGAACCCCGACGATCTCGCGCTCGGCTGTTCGGTCGACGGTGAGAAGGTGCAGGACGCGCGCACGAGCGATCTGATCTTCAGCGTGCCGCGCCTCGTCGCCGAGTTGTCGTCGGTGCTCCCGCTGCTGCCGGGCGACGTGATCTTCACGGGCACGCCCGCAGGAATCGGTGCCACGCGCCAGCCGGCTCGGTTCCTCGCCAAGGGCCAGACCCTGGAATCGTGGATCGAGGGCATCGGCACGATCCGTAATCGGTGCATTTGATGCCGAGGCTGTTGCCGATCGCGCCCGAACCCTTCACGCCCGCGACGGATCGCGACATGCTGGCGTCGGAGCGCCGCGAGTTCGTGCGCACCCATCGCACGTGCATCTTCGGTTATGACCGCCGGCACGACGGGCCCGCCATGTCGGTCGTCTATTACGTGCCAACAGCTGAAGACGACCTCCTCATCTCGACGATGGCGACGCGCAGCAAGGCCCGCGCGGTGGCGCGCAGCCCGAAGGTGAGCTTGTGCGTCCTCGACGAACGCTGGCCGTTCTCGTACGTACAGGTCTACGCCGATGCGACGGTCGAGCGCGACACCGATCTCGTGATCGACGTCATGATGGCCGTGGGCGCACGCATGTCGGGACAGGAGCTCGGCGCAGACGCGCGTCCCGTCGTCGCGGCGATGGCAGTCGAAGAGGAACGGGTCGTAGTGCGCTGCCGTCCGTATGCGACGTTCGCCCAGCCCCCGCGGCACTTGCACCGCAACGATCAACCCGAAGAACTCACGCATTGGGTATCGGCCACCGTCGCGTGGGATGCACCGGATCCCAACGTCTGATCGCCTCGCTGGATTCGGATGGGATCCGGACGCGCAGCGTCGACAACGAACACGGGCGCCGTAGCGCCGAAGCTCGTAGACCAACACGCGTCACAACGACAACTGCCACAGCCCGTCCGTCGCTGCGCGCGTGGCACACCATGCGAACTGCACGAAGGGGCGCGTCGTAAACAGAGCAACGTTCGCACGCAGCGAGCGCCACGCCTTCGAATGCTGCGGAACATCTCATCGTTCCGAGACCATGGGTGCGGGCGTCGCGGGCGCGCCTGCTCGTCCTCGTTGATGCGGCAGTCCAGGGTGGAAGGACTCTGGACCCGAGCGGCGATGATGAGAGACCGCCAGCTCTTGCCTCGCCACTCCGGTCGGGGCAGCATCCGGGGCTCATGGGTTCATGATCCGGATGGCAGGCCGGAAAGGGGTGCCGGGCGCGATGAGCCGGCGAGGGAGCGGCAAGCCAAGCGGTCATCACTCCTTGGTCGGAGCCCTCGAGAAACGCGCCGCAATTCGGCACGTGGTCGCGGGCGAGCTGATCTCCGTCGCGAACCTCGTGGGCGCGCCTCTCGTGAATCGGGCAGGCGCGCGCGTCGCCAGGATCAACGACATCGTGGTCAAGTGGGAGGCGAGCGTCGAGTACCCGGCGGTCACGCATCTGTTGGTGCGCGTCGGCCGGACGTTCGCGTTGATCGGCGCGGCTGACGTTGAGCTGACGCAAGCTCGGGTGTTTCTCCGCGCCGACGAGGAACTTGTCTCCCGGCCGGTGCGCCGGCCCGGCGATGTGGCACTCGTGCGCGACGTGCTCGACCATCAGCTGGTTGATGTCGCGGGTGTGCAGGTCGTCCGCGCCGCCGACGTGTACCTGATCAGGCGGGACGAAGTCTGGGAGCTCGCAGGCATCGACGTGAGCGTGGGCGCGTTTGTCCGCCGCCTACTGCACCGTCGCCGTCACTGTCCGGTTCCTCGACGCGCAATCGCGTGGGCCGACGTGCAACACTTCAGCGGCAGTCGCCATGACGACGCATTCGCGGGTGGGCCGGCCGACGGTGCGGGCGTGGTGGGCAGCAGTCTGCAGGCAAGGGTTCCGCGGTCGTCGCTTCGCAGACTGCGGGCCGCTGAGATCGCGTCGCTCCTCCAGGAGTTGGGACGCGATGAGGGGGCGCAGGCCGTTTCGCTGGTCAGCCCGGCAACGGCCGCCGAGGCGCTGCGGAGCCTCAACGACCGCCAACGCGCGGCGCTCCTCGCGCAATTGAGTACGGAGGACCGCGAGCGTCTCGAGTCATTGATGGCGGGTTCGCCGTGAACAAGCGAGCATTGTCGACACGCAAGCGGCCGCGTTGGGCCGGCCGTCTGCTGGCCGTCATCGCGATCTTCGGGCCGGGCCTCATCGCGGCAAACGCGGGAAATGACGCCGGAGGAATCCTCACCTACGCGAGCGCGGGATCACAGTTCGCGTACCGCACGTTGTTCCTCATGGTGCTCATCACCGTGGCGCTGATCGTCGTGCAAGAAATGTGCTCGCGACTGGGCACGTTCACCGGCGAAGGTCTCGGTGGGTTGATCCGCGAACAGTTCTCGGCGCGAAGCACGTTCATCGCGTTGTTGTTCCTGCTCGTCGCCAATGCCGGGCTGACCGTGAGCGAGTTCGCCGGCGTGGGCGCTGCGATGGACATCTTCGGCGTGTCACCGAAATTCTCCATCCCGATCGCGGCCGCGTTCGTCTGGGGGCTCACCGTCTTCGGTTCGTACTCACGCGCGGAACGAATCTTCTTGGTGCTCACCCTCGCCTTTCTCGCGTATCCCATCGCCGCGTTCTTGAGCCGGCCGGGTGGAGGCGAAGTGGTCAAGAACTTGGTCTGGCCGCACTTCCTTGCCACGTCGTCGTTCCTGGTGCTCACCGTCGCGCTCATCGGCACAACGATCACGCCTTATATGCAGTTCTACGTGGCGTCGGCTGTTGTCGACAAAGGCGTGAAGCCTGCCGACTACCCCAAGGAGCGGATCGACACCGTCAGCGGCTCGATCTGGAGCGATGTCATCAGTATCTTCATCATCATCGCGACCGCGGCCGCGATCGGAGGAAGCGGCGCCCTGCAATCAGCAAAGGAAGCGGCGCAGGCGCTCGAGCCCGCGGTTGGCCAATTCGCGCCTCAACTGTTTGCGTTCGGTCTGCTCGGAGCCTCATTGCTCGCGGCGTCCGTCGTTCCACTCTCGACGTCGTACGCAATTGCGGACGCGACCGGTTCACCACGTTCGATCTCGGCGAAATTTCGCGAAGCCCCGCTCTTCTACAGCATCTTCACGCTGCAGATTTTGGTGGGCATGGCTATCGCGCTCGCACCCGGGAACCTCGTCGCGCTTGCAGTGAACGCACAAGTCCTGAACGGCATCATCACGCCACTCCTCCTCGCCTACGTGTTGATTCTCGCCAGTCGCGCAACGGTGCTCGGCTCCGCCAAGAACGGGCCGCGGTTCCAGATCGTCGCGATTGTGTCGGTTGCGGTCGTCGGGGCCCTCGCGTTCGTCGTTCTCGTCCTCACCGTCTCCGGCCATGCCTGACGGTCACTCGTCGGTTGCCTGCGTAGCTCTGCAAGTTCGCGAGCGCGGCGCACCGCACGTCCTGTCGTATGCAGCTGCGAAGCTGCACCGTCGAGCACGGTTCTCATCGGCAACTCGATTGACCCGCGCCGAACGAGATCGGGGGTGTGGCACTGCGGAGCGCAGCGCCCATGCCAATGCGACGGTCCGCGGCGCTTGGCTCTGGCACCGCGTGCGGTTACTTGGCGGCGGCGCCCTTCGAAGCGCGGTCCTTGTCACGTTGCGCGCGAGTGCTGTCCTGGCTCGCGCTCAACGTTCCGGTGCAGGTACGTGGGCGTGCGCGCCGTGTGTGAGGCGACGTTCTCGACGATGACGAGAACCGGCTTCCGCTACCTCGCGGGTGCCGTCGACGAGCGCCAGCAGACCGATCAAGACTGCGGCATCGTGCGCTGAAGCGCCGCCGGCACGCGCAACGAGCAGGATTCCGAGGATGCCGCCAACCGCGACGAGGGCGACGAAGAGCAGCCACCAGGCATTTTCAGCGCGGGTCGTGACGCCAATGGTCGCGCCCGCAATCGAGCGGACGACGGCCCAGGACCCGACCAGAACCGAGAGCGTCGTGACCGTGGAATTCGGCCACGCAAGTGCAGTGATGCCGACGCCGACGTCGCCGGCGATCGCCAGCACCGCGAAGGCGCCGGCGAAGCCGACGAAAGCCGTCGATGCGACCGCGTGCAACGTGCCGCGCGCCAAGAGCGCGAAGCCCGCGAACGCGGCCAGCGTTGCGATCGTCCAGTCAACCGATAACAGGGCGATTCCGGCGACGATTGCCGCGCCACCGATGATCGCATGCTTCCACGGCGTCAACGTCGACATCACGATCGCTTTTACGCGTTCGTGCCCGCAAGGCTGTCGGCGTCCATTCGGGCGAGGGTCGCATCGAGGACTGCATATTCTGCTTCCTCGATCGCCCAGTACGCGTACTGGATGGCGAACTCGGCGTCTTCCTCGGCTGAGTCAGCCTTTCGTTGCGCGGACTTGAGGTCGTGCTCGGCCCTTTTCGACTCGATGTCGCGACGAATCGAGGCGATCTGTTCGTCCCAGCTGTTCTCTACGTCGCTCCACCACGCCGCGACCTTTCCCTTGTTCGTCTCGGCGGTCTTGCGCAACTTATTGGTCTGCTCCTCGAGCGACTCCCGCGCGCTCCGGACGTCGTGCTCCACCTTGTCGTGTGCAGCCTTCTGTGCCGCGGTCAGGCGGTCCTCCGCTTCCTTGGCGCGGGCGGCCAGCTTGGTCAGATCGTCGGACAAAGCCATCATGAACCCCTTTCATAGGTTGGGTGATACATCAGTTCTCCGAATGGAGAACTCGTCCCGGAAGCGACATCGAGGACGCGATCACGCGTATACAACGCTCGCGTCACGCGCGCCGGCGCGGATAGGGCCGAAGGACCCGATTGCGTGTTCACACGGCATCACCCCAGAGCGCTTTGAGGAGCAAGCTGTTGAGCGTGTCGAGCTCGCGCGCCGAGAGGTTCGACCACTGCGCGCGGTGATACTCCTGCAGCTTGGGGGTGACCGCGCTGAAGATCTTCCTACCTTTCGCGGTTACGCGCACGAGCACGCTGCGGCGGTCGCTCGGGTTGGGCAGCCGTTCCGCGAGACCCGCGCGCGCCAATCGATCGATCAGCCGCGTCGCGTCCGAGGCTCGGTTGAGCAAGCCGTCCGCGAGCGCGCCGATCGGCACGCCCGCGGTGGGGTCGTCGTTGAGACACAACGTCCATAGCGCCACGTACTGCGCGTGCGTAATTCCTTCGAGCTCGCAGAGCTCCTCCAGCGCGTCGAGGTTGCGGTTCGCGAGGAGCAGCACGTTGACGTGCGCCGCCCTCGCTTTTGTCACGGCCTTCGGTTCCCGAACCGTCTGCGTCACCGGCATGCCGAAAGTATATGGCTAAACAATATTCGTTGCAACAGATAATGTGCCCTCGGCACAAAGTCAAGTCACGGCACGTCTCAACGACGTTGCCAATATCTGGACCTCCGGACCGGCGTCATTAGCGTACGGACCGGTGGCCCCAACAACTGACGTCGCGTTCACCACAACCGCGTGGGAATCACGCGCGGCCTGTCGAGGGACCGATGGCGTGTTCTTCCCGGTAGCGACCGGCGAGACCCCAGACGCACGTACCGCACGCGAAGCGCTGGCCAAACGCATCTGTCGACAATGCCCGGTGCAACAACCCTGCCTCGCGTACGCGTTACGCGTACACGAAACACTCGGCATCTGGGCGGCACCAACGAAATCGAGAGGCAGAGCCCGCGGATCAACCCATCGCACGTGAAATGACAACGGCGCGCCCTCTGGTGCGGCCGTAGGTTCGGTCCCGATCAGGCCTACGCACTTCTTCGAGAAGTCGATGGCCGGTCGACCTCGCTGTTGACCGGCCGTTCCGTCGTTGGGTGAGCTGAAACGCCAGCCCGGTCGCGGAGCCCCGTGCGCGACAAGTCCGGGTCCCGGCAACGCCTTCTGCGTCGCCGCTTCCGAAGATCCGGGCCGAGACCGCGATGACCAGTCGGGCCACCAGCGAACGGCTCAGTCTGAAGTTCGAGCCGAAACTGGCAATCAGCAGCCGTCGTAGGTGTACGGATCGAAGCGGGCGGCTACCCACGCGGCGTGCCGGTCTGTTCGACCTGGATGAGCCATTGGCGATCGCCAATTCATCAGACCCGAGTAGGTCCGAAGCGAACCGCTGGGCGTTTCGAGTGATCGACGGGCCGACCGGGTCTGACAAGGGTGAATGTGGTTGTTCCGACAACGGTGCCCGGGGAGGGACTCGAACCCTCACGCCCCGAAGGGCCGGCGGGTTTAAGCCGCCTACGTCTGCCGGTTACGCCACCCGGGCGGGCGCCGTAACGGTAGGCGACCGGTCGCGGAGCCGGCGCCGTCAGGCAGCCACCGACCCCGGACCGACGGCTCCCACCCCACCGATGGCCGCGAGCAACGTCGCGCGTACCCGCGCCGCGACGTCGTCGACAAGCGCGTTCGCGACGACGACGCCTTCGATCATGTCGGCCACAACGTCGGCGGGAGGCCGCGAGCGCACGCGGACCGCGACCACCGGACCACCCGGGAGCCGACGGATCGTGCGCGGGACTCCGGGACGGCGCGGCGGTGTGCGGAACGCGGGACACACCAGGCCCGCTGCCCGCGCCGCGGCGCTGATGCGGCGGGCGAGGTCGGCGAACCGAATCGGCGGTGTGACGTCCATCGGGCGTATTGAATACCCGAGGTGAGACAGCAACGGGCGGGCGCGGCCTACGACCGAGAGATCCTGCGGCTCGCGTTGCCGGCGTTCGGCGCGCTGGCAGCGGAGCCGCTCTACGTGCTCGCCGACACCGCGATCGTCGGGCATCTCGGGATCCGGCCGCTCGGCGGGCTCGGCGTTGCCGGCGCGGTACTGAGCGTCGCGTTCGGCCTGTTCAACTTCCTGGCGTACGGCACGACCGCGACCGTGGCCCGCCGGGTCGGCGCCGGTGACCCGAAAGGCGCGGCCGAGCACGGCGTCGCGGGCATCTGGCTTGCCGCCGGACTCGGTCTCGCGCTCGCCGTGATCGGCCTCGCGGTGAGTGGGCCGGTCGTCACGGCGATGGGTGCCTCCGCGCGGGTCGCGCCCTACGCCCGCACCTACCTGCGCATCTCGCTGTTGGGCGCGCCGTTCGTACTCCTCGCGCTCGCCGGCACCGGATACCTACGTGGCCTCCAGGACACGCGCACTCCCCTTTTCATCGCCCTCGCGTCCAACGGGCTGAACCTGGTGCTCGAGATCGTGCTCGTGTACGGCATTCATCTCGGAATCGCCGGGTCGGCGTGGGGCACCGTGATCGCCCAAGTCTGCGCCGCGCTTGCCTACCTCGCGATCGTGAGGCACAACGTCCGCGCTTCGGGGGCGTCGGCGCGCCCCGACCGGGCCCAGCTGCGAGAGGCCGGATCCGTCGGTGCCTTCCTCACGGTCCGCACGGGCTCGCTCCTGCTCGCGTTCACGGCGGCGACGTCCATCGCCGCCCGCATCGGCGACGCCCAGGTCGGGGCGCACCAGATCGCGTTCCAACTGTGGCTCCTGCTCGCGCTCTGCCTCGATGCGATCGCGATCGCCGGACAGGCGATCGTGGGCCGCGCTCTCGGCGCGGACGACGCCGAGCACACCCGCGCCGCGTCACGCCGGATGCTCGAGTGGGGGATCATGGCCGGCTTGGTGCTCGGCCTCGCCGTCGCCGCGCTCGATCCGCTGCTCGCGCTTGCGTTCACACGCGATGCAGCCGTTCGCAGCGAGCTCAGGCCCGTCCTGCTGGCGGTCGCGTTGATGCAGCCCATCGGTGGTGCGGTGTTCGTGCTCGACGGGATCCTGATCGGGGCCGGCGACGTCCGGTATCTCGCGCTCGCCATGACCGCGGCCACAGTCTGCTTCGTGCCTTGCGCGCTCACCGTGCTCGCGACGGGCGCCGGGCTCATCGCGCTGTGGGGCGCGCTCCTCGTCTTCATGCTCGCCAGGCTGGTCGGAATGGGACACCGTTACCTCGGCGATCAATGGCTAGTCACGGGGGCGCCCGCTACATAGGCTTCGACGGTGCCCGACCGACCCGAGTGCGCGCCCGAGCGAACCCTCGACATCGCGCCCGCGAGCCCGCCCGACGTCGACCTCACCGAGATCGAACCGGGCATCGGTCGCGACCTCGTTCCACTCGCGCGTACCTTGCCGAGCGCGCCGGCCCAGGTGCGCCGCTCGGATGTCGATCGGTGGGGCCGATCGGAACACTTCCGCGCGCTGACGCGCCGCGCGTTCGACCCGGTGTACAAACACTGGTTCCGCGTCGAGTGGGAGGGATTCGAGAACCTTCCCGAGGCTGGCGGCGCGCTGCTCGTCGCGAACCACGCCGGCGCGATCCCACCCGACGCGCCGTCGATCATGCACGGAATCGAGAAAGACCTCGGCCGTCCGGTGTACGGCCTGGCCGAGAATCTGTTCCGCGCGCTCCCCGTCGTCGGCACGTTGTGGTCCCGCAGCGGTGGGGTCGCCGCGCATCCCGACAACGCGTACCGGCTGCTGCACGACGAACAGCAGCTCGTGCTGGTCTTCCCGGAAGGAACCAAAGCCACCGGCAAGGTGTACGCGGACCGCTACCGGCTCCGACGCTTCGGCCGCGGCGGCTTCGTCGACATCGCGATGCGCGCCGGGGTTCCGGTGGTGCCGATCGCAGTCATGGGCGCGGAAGAGACCATGCCGATCGTGTTCAAGAGCTCACGGCTCGCCAAGCTGCTCAACCTGCCGTACTTCCCGATCACCGCGAACATGCTCGCCTTCGGACCGGCCGGAATCGTCGCCTACCTACCCGCGAAGTTTCGCATCCGCGTGCTCCCACCCGTTCACTTCGACATAGCACCGAATCAGGAGCGCTACTCGCGCAGCCGGGTCATGGAGGAGTCGGAGCGCATCCGCCGCATGGTTCAGGACGCGCTGTACGACATGCTCCGCAAGCGCCGGAGCGTTTGGTTCGGATGATCCAAACCGTTCGGACAGGAGGGTAGGACAGACGACCATGCGGGCTCTCGTCACAGGACTCTCGACCTACTGGGGCGGACGCGTCGCGCAGGCGCTCGAACAGCGGCCCGACGTCGAAGTCGTCGTCGGCGTCGACACCAAGGACCCGAGGACGCCGCTCGAGCGGACCGAGTTCGTCCGCACCGACTCGTCACACTCGATCCTGTCCCGCATCGTGCGCGCGACCCAGGTCGACACGATCGTGCACACACACCTTGTCGTCGACTCGACGCGCGCGACGAGCCGGACGCTCCACGAGATCAACGTCATCGGCACGATGAACCTGCTCGCCGCGGCCGGCGCGCCCGCGAGCCCGGTACGCAAGGTCGTGCTGAAGAGCTCCGGTCTCGTGTACGGAGCCAACAAGGCCGACCCGTACTGCTTCCGGGAAGAGATGCAGCGCAGCGGACCCGCGAACACCCCCGTCGAGCGCTCGCTGCTCGAGGTCGAAGCCTTCGTACGCGACTTCGCCGACGACAACCCCCACGTCGACGTCAGCTTGCTCCGTTTCGCCAACGTGCTCGGCGTCGACATCGACACTCCGTTCACCGCGGCTTTGCGGCGACCCGTCGTACCCGAGATCCTCGGTTTCGACTCCCGGCTGCAGTTCGTGCACGAAGACGACGTCGTGAGCGCGCTGATGTACGCGATCGACAACGACATCCCGGGCGTGTACAACGTCGGCGCCGACGGCAACCTCCCGTGGAGCGAGGTGTGCGCCATCGTCGGCAAGCGCCGCCTCGCGCTCCCGTTCGTGTTCACGAACCTTGCCGTCGAACCGGCGCGGCTCCTCCGCCTGTGGGACCTGCCCCCCGAAGCGATGGACCTCCTGCGCTTCGGGCGCACGATCGACAACTCCCGCTACAAGCGCGCGGGCTTCCGCTACGCCTACACCACCGCAACTACGGTAGAAGCGTTTGCGCAGGCACTCCGCCTCGCGGGAACCATCGGCGACAGCCGGCCGACGTACCGCTACGAACGCGAGGTCGAGGACTTCTTCCGCCACTCCCCCGCGGTGGTGCGCCCCGACCCGGCTTGAAAGCCGCCGCGCCCGCACGACGGCGTAGGTTGACGCGATGCAGCACGTGCGCGTAGAGAGTCACGAAGGGGTCGCGGTCGTGACCCTGGTCGATGTCGAGCGACGCAACGCGATGACCGCGCCGATGGTCGGCGAGATCGTCGCGGCGTTCGACAGCCTCGAGGCGGACGGGTCGACCGCCGCCGTCGTCGTCACCGGCGAACCGCCGGCTTTCTGTTCCGGTGCCGACGTCTCGAGCCTGGGCGACCTCGCGCGCGCCGGCTCCGACCGGGAACGCCGGTCGGTCACCTCGATCTATGAAGGCTTCCTGCGCGTCCTGCGCTCGCCCTTGCCGACGATCGCCGCGGTGAACGGCGCTGCAGTGGGCGCGGGGATGAACCTCGCGCTTGCTTGCGACGTTCGCCTCGCCGGCATGTCCGCCTTCTTCGACACACGATTCGTGAAGATCGGTTTGCACCCCGGTGGCGGCCACACGTGGATGCTCGAGCGCGCGGTGGGTCCGCAGGCGGCCGCCACGATGGTGCTGTTCGGCGTCGTCGTCGATGGTTCCCGCGCCGCAGAGATCGGCCTGGCGTGGTCGTGCCATCCCGACGAAGAGCTGCTCGACGCGGCGCGAGAACTCGCGGCACGCGCCACCCGCGCGCCGACCGGCCTCCTCGACGTCGTCAAGGCGACGTTGCGCCAGACGCCGTGGCAACCCGACTTCGAAGCCGCAATCGCGACGGAAGTGACCCAGCAGGCGTGGTCGCTCGGGCAGGGCTGGTTCCGAGCGCCGACATGACGACGGACGTCGGTCACCGGTTGACGAACTTCGCCACCAGCTCGTGGCCGCGCTCACGCCACTCCTCGAGGGTCATCGCATAGCGGATGTGATCCTCGTAGACGCCCTGGATCTGCAAGAAGCGCACCGCCGTACCCTCGTCGCGCAGACCGAGCTTCTCGGCTACGCGGCGGCTCGAGCCGTTCCGCGGAACGATGGCGGCTTCGAGCCGGTGCAGCTGCAGTGCGTCGAACGCGTGCTGCATGAGCAACACGACCCCCTCCGGGACATAGCCGCATCCGGCGAGCGCCTCGTCGATCCAGTAGCCGATGTAGCCCATCTGGAACGGACCCCGTTGCACACTGCCGAGGCTGACTTCTCCGGCGAACTTCCCGTCGAGCAGGAAGAGACCGAAGCCGTACGCAGCATCGAAGTGACGCTGACGATCCCAGGCCCCGCACCGCGAGCGGAACGCCTCGCGGTCGAGCGCGGGATCGATGCTGCCCGCGTCGGGACTGGGTTCCCAACGCTCGAGCCAGACGCGGCAGCGCAGCCGGACCTCGCGCCACGCGTCCCAGTCCTCGGGTCGGAGGGGCCGGAGCAGTACACGCGAACCGATCAGTTCCGTCACGACCGCGGCTCCCCTGTTCGATCGACGGATCGTTCGATCGCGTCCAATGCGGCGGCATCCTCGAGACCGGACATGTCACCGACGGCAGCTCCGGTGACGACCGATCGAATCGCGCGCCGCAACACCTTCGCGCTGCGAGTCTTCGGCAGCGCATCGGTGAAACACACCTGCGCCGGCTTGAACGTCGGTCCGAGCGCGCTGACAACCGCCTCGATCACCTCGTCGTGGAGTGCGTCGTCGGCATCGACTCCGGGGCCCGGCACCACGAACACCCACAACGACTCTCCTTTCAGCTCGTCCGGGACCCCGACCGCGGCGGCCTCGAGAACGCGCGGGAGCGCGACCACGACGCTTTCGACCTCGGCCGGGCCCAGCCGCTTGCCTGCGACTTTGATGGTGTCGTCCGACCTCCCGTGCAGGAACCATTGGCCGTCGTCGGAGACGCTCGCGAAGTCGCCGTGCCACCAGACACCGGGATAGCGCGACCAGTACGTCTCGATGTAGCGCTGCGGATCGCCGAACAACCCGCGCGTCATACCCGGCCACGGCTTCGTGCACACGAGCTCGCCGACCTCGCCTCGTACCG
>Ga0335085_10004288_pt1 | contig 23781 bp, 21 predicted proteins | sample Lox_Sample_45_FD_206712 | JGI IMG/M metagenome (GOLD analysis project Ga0335085, IMG submission 206712) | Soil microbial communities from Loxahatchee National Wildlife Refuge, Florida, United States - Lox_Sample_4.5 | ecosystem: Environmental > Terrestrial > Soil > Wetlands | place: USA...
CGATGTCGTTTCCCTGCCGCATCCCCTGGGTGGGGTCGTGCGATTCCCAGAACGCCTTCAGCAGCTGCTCGTATCCGATCTTCTTCGGATCGTAGATCACGCGTACGACCTCGGCATGCCCGGTCTCCCCGGTGCAAACCTCCTCATAGGTCGGATTGGGGGTGAAGCCGCCGGCGTAGCCGACCGCGGTCGAGTAGACGCCGGGCAGCTGCCAGAACAGTCGCTCCGCTCCCCAAAAGCAGCCGAGCGCGAACAGCGCCTCCGACAGCCCGGCGGGAAACGGCGGGACGATGCGGTGGCCGTTCACGAAATGGACCTCGCGGACCGTCATCGCGGTGGCGCGTCCCGGCAGGGCGTGCTCCTGCGCAGGCATGTCTACTCTCTTGCGTGCCAGAGCCATGGGAATCTCCTCTCCTTTTATGGCCTGGGAGTGTGGGGACATCGGCCCACCGACTCAAGTCCCCGGGATCACCCGTGTTAAGCTCATCTCACATGGGTATAAGCCAGCCACAGAATCTCACGACGCCGCCGATCGAGAGGCTGCGCCCCTACGGGATCCGCGTCAGCCTGCCGCCCGGAGACCCGTTCCGCAAGCTCCTCGGCCCCGAGTGGCAGCGTCTGCACTGGTATCCGACGCCGGCCGAGCGCGATGCCGCACTGATCGAGATGAGCCGGCGGCACGAGTACTCGCGCGCCGGCGACAAGCCGGCGCTGGTATTCAAGAAGATCGAGAAGCTAGCCGAGAGCCGCGGCCTCTGACGCCGCGTGCAGCCTGTACCGGTCGCGCCCGATGACAGTCGGGCGCAGCTCCCGGCGCGGCATGGATTCCCCGGGGGGCCACCGCCTGCTAACGTGAGCGCTCGAGCATCCGTCGAGCCAAGGAGTTCGACCATGGCCAGCCCCGCACCCAGGGATCCCGCCAGCTATCCGTACGAGACGCACCTCGACATCAGGTTCGCACCGCTCTCGGTGGTGGACGTACCGTCGCTCATCGCCGGGGTTCGGCACCCCTGGTACAACCAGACTCTCTGCCGGGTAAACGACTCGGTGATCCGTCTCGGCGTCTTCGAGCCGGGCGAGTACCACTGGCACAAGCACGATCAGGACGACGAATTCTTCTTCGTGCTCGAAGGGCGCTTCGTCATCGACCTCGAAGGCCGCTCGATCGAGCTGAAGTCACGGCAAGGCTGCGTCGTACCGAAGGGCACCCTGCATCGCCCGCGCGCGCTCGAGCGTTCGGTGATCCTGATGGCCGAGACCAGCGCGATCGTCCCGACGGGCGACCCATGAGCGCAGCCGCCGGCGCGGCCCCCATCCGCCCGGTGGCGGCCGCGGACTACGCGCAATGGCTGCCGCTCTGGGAGGGCTACAACGCCTTCTACGGACGCGCGGGTCCGACCGCGTTGCCCGCAGAGATCACCTGGACGACCTGGCAACGCTTCCTCGACCCGGCGGAGCCGGTACACGCACTGGTGGCGGATTGCGCCGGGCGGCTGCTCGGCCTCAGCCACTATCTGTTCCACCGCAGCACCACCCACCTCGAGCTCGTGTGCTATCTGCAGGATCTCTACACTGCCGCGGATGCCCGCGGGCAGGGAACGGGCCGGGCCCTGATCGAGGCAACTGCGACACGGGCGCGGGCCGCCGGCGCCGCGCGCCTCTACTGGCTGACCCACGAGACGAACGAAACCGCGCGGCGGCTCTACGACCGCCTCGCCGACAACTCGGGATTCATCGTCTATCGCCGCCAGCTTTGAGCGAAGGTCGAGCAGGCGGCAAGAGCGCCGCGGCGACTCTTGCCAATCGTCTAGAACGTCCGCCCGAGGAACAGGTAGAAGGCCTGGTTGCCGTGCTCGTCGAATCCCATCGCCAGATACAGCGGTCCGAGCAGCGTGTCCATGCCGAGAAACACGCTGGCATCCTTCTGCGTGTTGCCGAAGGTCGCCTCGCTGCGGCTCTCCCAGACGTTGCCCGCCTCGAGCGAGGCGCCGAGATAGGTCGGCACGTCGAAGTAGCCGGGGCCGCCGCGGCCGATCTGCCGGTAGTACATGATGCGCGCGATGCCGTAGTTCGGTCCGAGCAGCGAGTTGGCGCGCAAGCCCGAGAGATTGAGAAACCCCCCCAGCGGGAACAGCAGGTTGAGATCGTTGACGTTCGCCTGCAGCGTGGTGCCGCCGGCGGCGGAGAATGAGAACGTATCGCGCCCGAAGGAATAGGCGCCGAGATAGCTCATCGTCACCTGGTCGGAATACTGCCCGAGGCCGCTGGTGTCGCGGTTGGCGCTCCACTGCAGACTCGCCTGCTGACCGCTGTGCGGGAAGTTGATGTCGTCGAGCCGGTCATAGGTAAGGCGCACGAAGTAGTTGATGAGGTCGAAGGGCGTGAAGCTTTCCTCGGGCAGATTCGGATCGGTCGGATCGCCGACCGCGAGCACGTAGTGCCCCTGCTGGCGCTGCACACCGACGCGCGCCTCGCCCCAGTTGCCGAACTGGTAGCCGAAATCGGCGCCGTACTGGAAAGTGTGTACCCGGTATTCCGCCTCGAGGCTCTGCTGGTTGAACCAGTAGAGATCGCGCACCTCGTCCGAAACGTGCGGCATGACGAACCAGCCGGAGAACTCCGCGAGCGGCAGGAACAGCTCCGTCGACACCAGCGAGGTCGTGCCCCCCTGAAGGTCGGTAACCCACTCGCCCGCGTTGCGCGTGATGCCGGACATGACGAAGCGCACCGCGGCCTCGTAGGTGGCGTGCCCCTGGAAATCGTCCTGGAGACTGAGTCCGAAGCGCAGGTAGTTGGGGCCCATCGAGCTCGGGCGAGCATCGAGCGCGAGGCCGTAGTAGTTGTCACGCGCCACGACGCGGTAATCGAGCGTGTCGAGCCCGCCGAGGCCATAGAGCGCCGTCACCCGGCGCGCGACCGCATCGGGATCGAGCGGCTTGCCGGCCATGTCCCGAAACAGCCGGTCGAGCGACTGCGAGTACTGCTGCGAGCCGCCCTCGGCCTGCACGAACTGGATCACCGGCGGCGGCAGGCGCAGCGCCTCGCGCCGTTGCTGGTAATGCTGCATCTCGCCCGCCTCGACCGCGAGCGGCGCGAGCTGCTCCGTGACGGCGCGCGCCGCGGCCTCGCCGACGCCGATATAGCGCGCCACCGCGCCGAAGTCGAAGGAGGAGGCATCGCCGAGCGCGGGGGCGATCAGCACGTCCCGCGGGCGCAGCGAGGCGAGCTGCTGCTCGGCATTGCGCCGCAGCAGGATCGCCAGCATCTGGTTGGAGATGGACGTGACGTCGCTCAGCTTGGCGCGCTGCTGCAGCGGCGAGCCGACGTCGACGACGATCACCAGGTCGACACCCATCGCGCGCGCCACGTCCACCGGCACGTTGTCGGCGATGCCGCCGTCGACCAACAGTCGCCCCTGACGCTCCACCGGAGCGAAGATGCCGGGGGCCGACATGCTGGCGCGCATCGCGCTGGTCAGGTCGCCGGAGGCGAGTACCACCTGCTCACCGCTCTCGAGGTCGGTCGCCACGGCACGAAACTGCGTGGGCAGGTCGTCGAAGTCGGTGATGCGCGCCACCGGCAGGGTGAGGCGCCGCAGCAGCTGGCTGAGACTCTGGCCCTCGACCAGCCCCTTGGGGAGCACGATCTTGTGATCGCGCACGCCGAGCGGGAACTTCACCAGGAAGTTCTCGTCCTCCTGTTTGCGCCGCAGCGTGAGGTCCTCGCGCGGCGGGCGGTCATGGAATGCCGCCTGCCAGTTGAGCGAGGTCATGATCTTCTCGATTTCGCGCGCGTTGAGTCCGCTCGCGTACAGCCCGCCGACCACCGCGCCCATACTGGTGCCGGCGACCGCGTCGATCGGCACGTTGAGCTGCTCGAGGACTTTCAGCACGCCGACGTGCGCGATGCCGCGCGCACCGCCGCCGGACAGCACCAGGCCGACGCGCGGACGCGCGCCGGCGGGCCGAGCCTGATCCGGCGCAGCGATGGCGTCGGCGGAGGTGGCGACTGCCACGAGCGCGAGGCATCGAACCGCGAGTCGTAACCTCAATGCCCCGAAACGGGACCTGACCGCCCGTGGTGAACTCACGGGCGGAGAGAATACCAGTAAGGGGCCGGGGGCGCGCTGCGGCTCGCCCTCCTGCGGCGCCGTCGCGGATAATACCTCCATGAACGGATCCGGCGACCGCAAGCGCGCTCCCACCCGCACTCGCGGGCGCCTGCGCCCGGCTTGCGCGGCGCTCGCGCTAGTGGCGCTCGGCGCGACCGCGTGCCTGCGCGCGCAGTCGCCCGAGGCCAGCGACTGGGGCTATTACGGCGGCGACATGTTCGGCCAGCGCTTCTCGACCCTAGACCAGATCAACCGCACCAACGTCAAGCGTCTCACCGTCGCCTGGACCTACCGTACCGGCGAGCTCGGGGCCGGGTATGCGCAGGCGCGGCGCCTGACCTTCGAGGCGACCCCGGTGCTGGCGTTCGGCCGGCTGTACCTCGAGACCGGAACCAACATCGTGATTGCGCTCGATCCGGTCAGCGGGCGCGAACAGTGGCGCTTCGACCCGCGCATCGACCGCACGCGCCGTTATGCCGAGAGCACCTCGCGCGGCGTGAGCGTCTGGGCGAGCACCGACCCGCGCTGGACCGGCGCGTGCGCGCGGCGGATCTTCACCGGAACGCTCGACGCGCGGCTGCTGGCGATCGATGCCGACACCGGCCTGCCGTGCCGGGATTTCGCCGACGGCGGGCAGCTCGACCTCACCCGCGGCGTGAGGATCCGCGACCGCCCCGACTACCTCGTGACCTCGCCGCCGGCGATCTATGCCAACGTCGTGATCGTCGGCTCCTCGATCGGCGACAACCGCGCGACGGACGTGGAGCGCGGCGTGATCCGCGGCTTCGACGCGCTGACGGGCGCCCTGCTCTGGTCCTTCGATCCGCTGCCGGACTCGCCGGCGCATCCGGCGGCAGCGGAGTGGAGCCTGACGCAGGCTGCAGCCACCGGCGCCGGCAATGCCTGGGGCGTGATGACGGTGGACGAGGAACATGCGCTGGTGCTGGTGCCGACCGGCTCGGCGAGCCCGGACTTCTACGGCGGCACGCGCCTCGGTTCCAACCGCTTCGCCGACTCGCTGCTCGCGCTCGACGCGCGCACCGGTAAGCTCGTCTGGCATCAGCAGCTCGTGCATCACGACCTGTGGGACTACGACCTCGCGGCGCAGCCGGTGCTCGGCGACCTCGACGTGCGCGGCGCGCCGGTGCCGGCCGTGATCGAGGCGACCAAGACCGGCATGCTGTACGTGTTCGACCGCACCAACGGCGCGCCGCTGTTCCCGATAGCCGAGCGCGCCGTGCCGAAGAGCCTGGTGCCCGGCGAGCAGGCCGCCCCGACCCAGCCGTTCTCGAGCCTGCCGGCCCTGGTCCCGCAGACGCGGGTCGAGCCCGCGGACGCCTGGGGCCTCACCTTCTGGGACCGCGGCAAGTGCCGCGAGCAGCTCGCGACCCTGCGCAACGAGGGCATCTTCACGCCTCCGGACACGCGCGGCACGCTCGAGTTCCCGGGTTACGCCGGCGGCGTGAACTGGGGCGGCGCGGTGCTCGACGAACAGCGCGGGCGCATCATCGCCGCGGTAAACGACATCCCGATGGTGGTGACGCTGATCCCGCCGGCGGAGCTCGAGACGCAACAGCGCTCGCGGCTCCACCCGCACGCCGAGTTCGGTCGTCAGGCCGGCACCCCGTACGCGCTGCGGCGTGAGCCGCTTCTCTCGCCCTGGGGATTGCCGTGCACGCCGCCACCCTGGGGTACGCTGGTGAACGTCGATCTGCGCGCGGGGCGCATCGTCTGGCAGGTGCCGCTCGGCTCGACCGAGGGCCTGACGCCCTGGCCGTTGGTGCGCGATTTCGGCATGCCCGGCATGGGCGGGCCGATCGCCACCGCCGGCGACCTGGTGTTGGTCGGCGCCGCGATCGACAGCTACTTCCGCGCCTTCGACATCGAGACCGGGCGCGAGCTGTGGAAATACAAGCTCCCCGCCGGCGGCCAGGCGACACCGATGACCTACCGTGCGGGCAAGGACGAGCGGCAGTACATCGTCATCAGCGCCGGCGGACACGGCGCGCTCGGCACTCCGCGCGGCGACTATCTCATCGCCTTCGCCCTGCCTGCGGGAACCGCGGCGGCGCGCAACACCGCCCCGCACTGAGCACCAGGAGGACCTTGCCGGCATGCTGCTGCTGATCGTTCTGACCCTCGTTCAGGCGGCCCTCATCGTCCACGTCATCAAGACGGGGCGGAATTTTCTGTGGATCTGGGTGTTGCTGCTGCTGCCCGCGGGCATCGGCGGACTGGCATACCTGGCGGTGGAGATTCTCCCGGAGCTCATCCGCAGCCGCACCGCGCAGCGTGCCTCCCGCGGCCTGCGCCGCGCCATGGACCCGGGCGCGGATCTGCGCCGCTACGAGAACGAGGCGCGCGTCGCCGGCAACGTCGCGAGCCGCCAGCGCTATGCCGAGGAACTCGCGCGTCACGAGCGCTACGACGAGGCGATTGCCCAGTACCGCCTGGCGCTCAGCGGTCTCTACGAGCATGACCCCAACCTCATGCTCGGCCTCGCGCAGGCGCAATTCGGCAAGGGCGAGCCGCGCGCCGCCCGAATCACGCTCGATGAGCTGATCTTGCGCAACCCCGACTTCCGCTCACCGCAGGGGCACCTTCTGTACGCGCGCGCACTCGCCGCCGAGGGCGAAGTGGCTAAGGCGTTGGAGGAGTACCGCGTGCTCGCGCCCTCCTATCCCGGCGCCGAAGCCTCGGTGCGTCATGCGCAGCTGCTCGAGGCGCAGGGCCGACGCGCCGAGGCGCAGCAGGTCGTGCGCGAGCTGCTCGAGCAGGCGCGCATCGCGCCCGGACACTACCGCCGCGCGCAGCGCGAGTGGCTGGACGCCGCGCGTAGACTGCTTTAACCGGCCGCGGTGGCCGTTTTGCGCACTTCACCTGCGGCGCCGCCGCGCGGGATCTGCTGCGTGATGCAGTGGATGTTGCCGCCGCCGAGGAGGATCTCGCGCGCCGGTACGCCGACCACGCGCCGGCCGGGGAACAGTCGCTTGAGGGTGGCGGCGGCACGCCGGTCGGTGCGGGAATCGAGCAGCGGCATGACGATGCCGCGGTTGGCGATGTAGAAATTGACGTAGCTGCCGGCCAGGCGCTCGCCGGCGCGCCGCGGCTTGCTGCCCTCGCGGCGCACGATGCCGGCGGCCTCGCCGGCGCTCATCCTGAGTGGCCCCGGCATCGGCAGGCGCACGACCTCGAGCCTGCGGCCGCGCGCATCGCGCGCCTCGCTCAGCCGCTGCCACGCGTCCTGCGAGCTGCGGTACTGCGGATCGCGGCGCTTGTCCGTCCAGGTGAGACATACGACTCCGGGACGCACGAAGCACGCCAGATTGTCGATGTGGCCGCCGGTCTCGTCGTTGCAGACCCCCTTGCCGAGCCAGATGAGTTGCGTGACCCCCAGGTACGCGCGCAGCAGCGCCTCGATCTCGCGGCGCTTCAGAAGCGGGTTGCGGTTGGAATTAAGCACGCACTCCTCGGTGAGGAGCGCCGTGCCCTCGCCGTCGACGTGCAGCGCGCCGCCCTCGAGCACCAGCGGCGCGCGGTAGCGCTCGAGCCGCTCGATCTCGAGTACCTTGCCCGCGACCTGCTCGTCCTGGTCCCAGGGGAAGTACAGACCTCCCTCGAGGCCGCCCCAGGCGTTGAAGCGCCAGTCGACGCCGCGTACCGTGCCGTCCGCGTGGGTGACGCAGGTGGGTCCGACGTCGCGCATCCAGGCATCGTCGTGCGCCATCTCCACGAGGCGCACGGCCTGCGGCAGCAGGGCGCGCGCGGCCTGGTAGTGCGCCGTCGACACGCCGACGCTCACCGGCTCGAAGCGCGCGATGGCGCCCGCCACCTGGGCAAAGGCGAGCTGCGCGGGGCGCGCGGCGTCCCGCCAGTTGTCGGGACGCTCGGGCCACAGCAGCCAGCAGCCGGCGTGCGGCGCGAACTCGGCCGGCATCGCGAAGCCGTCCTGCGCCGGCGTACTCGACAGGGTACGAGTCATTGCCGCAGTCGGCTGTGTCTGAATCCGTAGAAGGCGTAGATCGACATACCGAGGATGGTCCAGACGAGGAGTCGCGCCCAGGTGGGAGTCGAGAGAGTGAGCGTCATGCCGAGGCAGGTGAGCGCGCCCAGCACGCAGGTGAACGGCGCCCACGGCACCCGAAACGGCCGATAGGCGTCCGGGCGTGTCTTGCGCAGTATCAGCACGCCGATGCACACCACCGCGAAGGCCAGCAGGATGCCGATCGAAATGAGATCCGCCAGCAGATCGAGCGGAAAGATGGCGGCGATCAGCGCTGCAAATACACCGGTGATGACAGTGGCGACATGCGGTGTCTTGAAGCGCGAGTGGCAGCGGCTCATGTACGCGGGCAGCAGCCCGTCGTCCGCCATCGACAGCAGGATCCGCGGTTGTCCCAGGAGCGAAGTGAGGATGACGGAGGTCATGCCGGCAATGACGCCCGCCTTGACGAACCAGGAGAGCCAGGCGAGCTGCGGATGGGCATCGAGCGCCACGGCCACCGGTGCGTCGGAGTCGAGCTTCTGGAACGGCACCATGCCGGTGAGGATCGTCGACATGGCGACGTACAGGACGGCCGAGATGACCAGGGCGCCGATGATGCCGAGCGGCAGATCGCGCTGCGGGTTGCGCGCCTCGAGCGCGGTGGTCGAGGCCGTGTCGAAGCCGACGTAGGAGAAGAAGATGATCCCCGCCCCCTGCAGCACGCCGCTCCAGCCGAAGTGGCCGCGGATACCGGTGTTGGGCGGCACGTACGGCGTCAGGTTTGCCGGATCGACGTAGCGCAGGCCGGCGATGACGATGATCACGATGATGCCGACTTTGAGGGCCACCATGATCGTGTTGGCGCCGGCCGAGCCGCGCACGCCGATGTAGAGCAGCACCGTCATCGCGGCGATGATGAGCACGGCCGGCATGTTGACGATGGCGCCGGTTCGGATCACGTGGTCGTGCGCGTCGAGCGCGAGCGGCGCATTGACCAGCGCCGCGGGCAGGTGAATGTGTGCGTCGGCGAGCAGGCTCACGACATACGCTGACCAGCTCACCGCCACGGCGGAAGCGGAAATCGCGTATTCGAGCAGCAGGTTCCAGCCGATGAACCACGCGAGCGCCTCCCCGAGCGTCGCGTAGGTATAGCTGTAGGCGCTGCCGGGTACGGGCAGAAACGCCGCGAACTCCGAATAGCACAGCGCCGCCAGTCCACCGCCGAAGGCGGCGATCAGCAGCGACAAGGTGATGGCCGGCCCGGAGTGATTGGCCGCGACCGTGCCGGTGAGCACGAAGATGCCCGACCCGATGGTGGCCCCCAGGCCGATGGCGATGAGCGCCGGCGCGCTCAGGACCTGCTTCAGGCGGCTCTTGCCCGGTGGCGCTGGGTCGATCGGCCGCACCGCCAGCAGCTGCCTGAGGAGCGGTGGACGCCTGGCTGCCCCGCCGTCACTCTTATTAATAGCGCTCGACATACTCTCCGCGTGACCCCCTCGAGGCGAAGCGCCGGAGGAGTCTCTCACAGGCCCGCCCCGCGCGGCACGCAATCCGCGCCCCCAGGGGGGGCTGTGCTAGCATGGCGCGCCCGGCGGGACCTCGCCCGTGCGGGCTCCCGCGGAGTAAAGCTCATGTCCAGCGCCACCAGTCCCAAGGTCACGCCTCCCGCCGAGGGGGCGAAGATCGCGATCGTGAACGGCAAGCTCGCCGTCCCGGCGAACCCGATCGTCCCCTTCATCGAGGGCGACGGCACGGGACCCGATATCTGGCGCGCCAGCGTGCGCGTCATGGACGCCGCGGTGGCCAAGGCCTATGGCGGCAAGCGCCGCATCCACTGGATGGAGGTGTACGCCGGCGAGAAGGCCAACCGCCTGTTTAACACCTGGCTGCCGGATGAGACGGTGGCGGCCTGCCGCGAGTATCTGGTGTCGATCAAGGGCCCGCTCACCACGCCGGTGGGCGGCGGCATCCGCTCGCTCAACGTGGCGCTGCGGCAGATGCTCGACCTGTACGTGTGCCTGCGCCCGGTGCGCTGGTTCAAGGGCGTGCCCTCGCCCGTCAAGCATCCCGAGAAGGTCGACATGGTGATCTTCCGCGAGAACACCGAGGACATCTACGCCGGCATCGAGTTCGAGTCGGGCACTGCCGAGAATCAGAAGTTCCTCGAGCTGTTCCACCAGGCCTTCCCCAAGGCCTATGCCAAGATCCGTTTCCCCGAGAGCTCCGGCATCGGCATCAAGCCGGTCTCCAGGGAAGGCTCCGAGCGGCTGATCCGCTCGGCGATCGAATACGCGATCGCCAACAGGCGCAAGAGCCTGACGCTGGTGCACAAGGGCAATATCCAGAAGTTCACCGAAGGGGCGTTCCGCAACTGGGGCTATCAGCTCGCCGAGCGCGAGTTCGGCGCCGCGACCTATACCTGGGAGCAGTGGGAGCGCACCAGGGCGGCCAGGGGCGAGAAGGAGGCCAACGCCGAGATGGATGCCGCCAGGAAGAGCGGCCGGGTCCTCGTCAAGGACGCGATCGCCGACATCACGCTGCAGCAGGTACTGACGCGGCCGGAGGAGTTCGACGTCATCGCAACGCTGAATCTCAACGGCGACTATCTCTCCGACGCGCTCGCGGCCCAGGTCGGCGGCATCGGCATCGCCCCCGGAGGCAACATCAACTACCTGACGGGCCATGCGGTATTCGAGGCGACCCACGGCACCGCTCCGAAGTACGCGAATCTCGACAAGGTGAACCCGGGCTCGCTGATCCTCTCGGGCGAGATGATGTTCCGCTACATGGGCTGGCTCGAAGCGGCCGATGCAATCATCGCCGCCATGGACCGCACCATCGGCGAGAAGATCGTGACCTACGACTTCGCGCGCCTCATGGAAGGGGCGAAGGAAGTCTCGACCAGCGCGTTTGCCGACGCGCTGATCCGCAACCTCTGAGCAGGCGCGGCATGCGCGCCGATGCCGCCATCTGGGTGAGCTGGCCGAAGAAGTCCTCGGGCCTCCCGAGCGAGCTCACCGAGGATACGGTGCGCGAGCTGGCGCTGCCGCTCGGCCTGGTCGACATCAAGGTCTGCGCGGTCGACGCCACCTGGTCGGCACTCAAGCTCGTGGTGCGCCAGAACGCGCACGCACACTGGCCGCGCCAGCCCCGTTCCGCGTGAATACCCGAGCGCGCGTCCCGGCCATCCTCGAGTGGGCGCGCAAGGTGCAGGCGGTCGCGCACAACGGCCTGGCCTTCACCCGCGACCCATTCGACCGCGCCCGCTACCACGAGCTCGCGGAGCTCACCGCGACGATCCTGAGCACCGAGCTCGAGGTACCGCTCGCCACCGCGCAGGCCTTCTGGGAGGGCGAGCAGGGCTATGCCACTCCCAAGGTCGACGTGCGCGGCGGCGTGTTCCGCGGCGCCGAGGTGCTGCTGGTGCGCGAGCGCAGCGATGGCCGCTGGACGCTCCCGGGCGGGTGGGTAGACGTGAACGACGCCCCGTCCGCCGCCGTGGCTCGCGAGATACTCGAGGAGTCCGGCTACCACGCCCGTCCGGTGAAGCTCGCGGCGCTCGTCGACAAGAACTGCCACCCGCATCCGCCGGGCATACACCACATCTACAAGCTCTTCTTCCTGTGCGAGCTCACGGGCGGCAGCCCGGCGGTGAGCGCGGAGACCGACGCCGTGGACTTCTTTCCCGTGGCGTCACTCCCGCAGCTGTCCACCGGACGCGTGCTCGCTGCCCAGATCGAGCGGCTCTACCAGCACCAGCTCGACCGCTCGCTGCCGACCGACTTTGACTGACGCGCCGCTCGTGGACCCCGCGCGCCACCTGGTCGCGGCCTTCGCCGCCTACAACGCCGAGTTTCGTGCCATCACGCGGCGTGCGCCGCTGCGCTTCGACAGCCGCGACTGGAAGGGCAGCCAACGCGACGCGGTCGAGCGCATCGAGCTCTACGAGCGGTTCGTCAACCAGACGGTCGCCGAGCTGCGCGCCGAGCTCGGCGCCGCGGCACTCGATCGCGCCAGCTGGCGGGCGATCCGCGCCGAATTCGCCGCGCTCATCGGCGAGCTGCCGGACCCTGAGTTCACCAAGACCTTCTTCAGCTCGGTCACCCGACGCCTGTTCGGCACCGTCGGCGTCGCGCCCGACATCGAGTTCGTCGCGACCGATCTCGATCCGCTCGCCGGCGTCGACACCAGTGGCGGCACCAACACCTACGTGAATCACGGCTCGCTGCCCCTCTTGTTCGAGGACCTGCTCGGGGACGTACGTTTCCGCTCGCCGTGGCGCGATCTCGACAAGAGCATCGCGCACGTCGCCTCCGAGGTGCGCGCTTACCTGGACGCTCACGCGGAACGCCGCGCCGTGGAAAAGGTCGAGGTCCTCAAGCCGGTGTTCTACCAGGTGTCGCGCGCCTACATCGTCGGGCGTGTCGTCGGGCGCGGCCTGCTCGCGCCGCTGGTGATCGCGCTCAAGAACACCGACAGCGGCATGCTGGTGGATGCCGTGATGCTCGCCGAGGACGACGTCAGCATCGTCTTCGGCTACACGCGCTCCTATTACCACGTCGACCTGGAGCGGGTCGCCGAGGCGGTGGTGTTCCTGCGCTCCATCATGCCGAAGAAACCGGTGAGCGAGCTGTTCACGGTGCTGGGGCGCGCGCGCCAGGGCAAGACCGAGCGCTACCGCGAGCTGATGCGCCACCTCGAGCGCACCGATGACCTGTTCATCCATGCGCCCGGCGAACGCGGGCTCGTCATGGTGTGCTTCACACTGCCCTCCTTCGACGTCGTCTTCAAGGTGATCCGCGATCGCTTCCCGCCGCCGAAGACGGTGCTGCGCGAGGAGGTGATGGCGAAGTACCAGATGGTCTTCATCCACGACCGCGCCGGGCGGCTGGTCGATGCGCAGGAGTTCCGCCGCCTGCGCTTCCCGCGGGCGCGCTTCTCCCCGGAGCTGCTCGCGGAGCTGGCGGCGGAAGCCGCCCTGACCGTGCGCGAGGACGGCGCCGATCTGGTGTTCGACCACATGTACGTCGAGCGGCGCATGACCCCGCTCAACCTGTACCTGCGCAGCGCGTCCCCCGAAGCCGCGCTGCGCGCGGCCGTCGATTACGGCCAGTGCATCCGCGACCTCGCCTGCACCGACATCTTTCCCGGCGATCTGCTGCTGAAGAACTTCGGCGTGACGCGCCACGGGCGCGTGATCTTCTACGACTACGACGAGCTGTGCCGGGTGACCGACTGCAACTTCCGCGAGGTGCCGCAGGCATCGAACGACGAGGACGAGATGCGCGCCGAGGCCTGGTTCTACGTCGCCGAGAACGACGTGTTTCCGGAGACCTTCATGCGCTTCCTCGCGTTCGGGGATGCCGAGCGGGCGGCGCTGCTGCGCGTGCACGCCGAGATCCTCACCGCCAGGTACTGGCGCGACGTGCAGTGGCGGCTACGCGAGGGCGAAGTCCTCGAGGTGCTGCCCTACCAGGCGCACCGGGTGCGGGTCGCGGGCAGCGGCTGAGCGAGTTCATGACTCGAGCGGCGCGTCAGCTGCTGCGCCAGTCGCCTTGGCGATACCGGTCATCTGTGCTTTTGGGACACGAAGCTGGCGATGTGGGTGCCAATGTTTCGGCTGACCAACGCTCAGCTGTTTGAGTGGATGAAGAGCATCAAAGTGCTCGACGCCAAATTGCGCTGATAGCCTCAGGGCCTGAGTGTTGCCGCGATGCTGCGGACTTCGTCCGGCGTATGCTCCCCGGCCAACGGCGTACCCGGCATCAGGTATTTACCCATGTCGAGTCCACCGACCACGACCGGCTCGAAGCCGGCCTCGCGCACCAGCCGCGAGGCCACTTCGACCGCCTGCTTGTCGTCGGCCGCGATCGGCATGCCGATCTTCCCCGGAGCCTCGTGGGCGCTGGCCATGCGTGCCGCGCCGACCGCGTTGAATGCCCGCACGAGGCGCGCGCCCGGCATCATCTGCGCGTCGAAGAGCCCGGCTCCTTTCGTGCGCGCGTCACTGGCGATCTGCCCATCGCGTTGCGGGAAGGGATTGCTCGCATTGATCACGACTTTTCCCCTGAGTGAATTCTCCAGGCTCGCGATCAGTCCGGGGAAGGCGCTGTACGGCACCGCAAACAGCAGCACCTCTCCAAACTCCGCCGCCTCCAGCGGCGTGCCGGCCCGTGCATTCGCGCCGATATCGGCAGCCAGCTTGCGGTCGTTCTCGAGGTGACGCGAGGAGAACATCACCTGGTTACCGGCCCTGGCCCAAACGGTTCCAAGCGCGCTGCCAACCCGCCCGGAGCCGATGATGCCGATCCTCATCTTCTGATCCTCGGCAGCCAGGGCGAGACGCGCAGTGAGCGGACTGACGCCGAGGACGGCTGCCAGGCCGGCCGCTCCAAGCAGAGCGCGACGACCCAGGCGCTGCGTGCCGCGTATCCTCATGTCGGTCTCCTGATATGCAAACGAATCAGCAACCGGCTGTCTGGCCTGGGCGCACGCGCCTCCTCGTCTAAGAGCCCGCGAGCCGGCAGGCAGTTCCGCTAAGCTGTGCCCGCAATGAACCGCACTCTCATAGCGCTCGGCGCGCTGCTCGCGCTCGCGGGCCTGCTGTGGCCGGCGGTGCGGCGCGCACCGCTCTTCCGCCTGCCGGGCGACATCGTCATCAGCCGGCCGGGTTTCACGTTCTTCCTTCCGCTGACGACCATGCTGCTCGTGAGCCTCATCGTCTCGGTCATTGCGTGGCTGCTGCGCCGCTGACCGACGGCGCCGCGCGCTGCAGCCCCTGCCCGGGGCCGAGGTTCGCGTGCAGGAACTCGGTCACCTTTCGATACAGCGTCAGGCGCATCTCCGGGCGCTGCAGACTGTGCTCGCCGTGCCTGATGAGCACCAGCTCGTGGGGCACACCCTGGCGCGACAGCGCCCGATCCATCGCCCTGCTCTGATCGGCGAGCACGGTGTAGTCGTCCTCCCCGTGCACCAGCAGTACCGGGACGCGGATGCGATCGACGTGCGCGAGCGGTGACTCGGCACGCAGCCGCGCGGGGTCGGTACCCATGGCATCCCCGGCGGAGTCCTTGCCCCCGTAGAAGCGCTCGTCGTCGATGGCCATCTGCGACATGTCGGAGACGCCCGCGATGCTCACCGCGCAGCGGTACAGCTCCGGCTCCTTCTCGACGCCGGTGAGCGCGGCGTAGCCGCCGTAACTCCAGCCCACGATGCACAGGCGCGCGGGATCCGCGATTCCCTGCTCGATGAGCCAGCGTGCGCCGGCGGTGATGTCATCGTGCATGATCGTGCCCCACGCCTGATGCCCGGCGTCGCGCCACTCGGCGCCGTAGCCGGTCGAGCCGCGGAAGTTGAGCTGCAGCACCGCGTAGCCGCGGTTGGCGATCACCTGGACGAGAGGATCGTAGCCCCAGTGGTCGCGCGCATAGGGCCCGCCGTGCGGCAGCACCACGGCCGGCAGGCGCTCACCCGGCCGGGCCTCCCGCGGCAGCGTCAGGTAGCCGGGAATGGCGACGCCCCCCAGACCCGCCACCGTGATGGGCTTCATCGGTGCGAGCTGCGTGTCGCCGAATCCCAGGTCCTGCCGACCGAGCTCGCTCAGCCGGCCGCTCGCGGTGTCGAGCAGGTGATAGCGCGGCGGCATCACGTCGCTGAAGGAGACCGTGACCAGGCGCGTGCCGTCGCGGCTCGAGTCGATGACCACGTGATAGGCCCCGGGCAGGGAGCGCTCCAGCTGCTGCTCGATCGCCGCGGCATGCGGGTCGATGAACTCGGTGTGCGGCCGGTCGGTCTCGTAGACGAAGCCCGCGACGTGGCGGTCGAGCGGCCATTCGAGAATACCGCCCACGTCGACGTCGGGGCGCGCGAACACCAGCTGCAGGTCGCTCGCCGCGTCGAGGTCGATCTGCCACACCGCGGTGCGCCCTTCGTGCGGGGCAAACGCCAGCAGCTCGTTGGGACGCGAGCCGAAGGCGAGCGGGTCGAAGCGCTTGTGGTCGAAGCGCTTGAACTCCTCGAGCGTGCGCCAGGGTGCATCCGGTCCGCTGCGCGCGATGTACACGCCCGTGTCGTCGCGGAAGCCGTAGCCGAAGCGCACGACGCCCGCCTGGTCGGCGGTCCAGTCCATCACGGGGGGTTGCGAGGCGACCTCGAGCTTCAGGTCGCCGCGGTACACGTCGAGCCGGTAGACGGATGGAAAGACACTGCCCTCGTCGCCGAGCTCGATGAGCACGTGGTAGGCATCGTCCGGCAGCCAGTGGATGATGCGGTCCTGGAACTGCGAATGCGCGGCCGGCGGCAACCGCGCGAAGTAGGCGTTGCGGAACAGCAGTCGCAGCGAGCTGCCGTCGGCGTTCACCGCCAGCAGCCGCGAGGCCGGGTAGAGCCGCTCGGGCTGGCCGCTGCGCGCCACCCCCTCGAGGTGGCACAGCATCCGGTCGTTGGTCTTGAACTCGCAGTGCGTGATCGAGAAGTCGCCGCCGGCCGCATTGAGGATGATGCGATCGCTGCCGCTATGCAGGTCGCGCACCGCGACGTGCAGCAGGCCCGAGATGCTCGTCAGGTAGACGAGCTTGCCGCCGTCGGGCGAGATATGCGGCTCGGTCATCCGCGGACCGGAGGCGAATGCTTCCAGCGGAAACTCGGGGCCGGCGAGTGACACCGGGCCAGCCTCGCGCGCCGGGGAGGTGAACCGCAGCGGAGTGATCGCGCGCGACGGCGCCGGCGGCGGCGCGCTCAGCATCGGCAACCCCGGAGTGCGCGTCGGCGGCGCCGCCCAGGCAGCGCCCGGCCCGGCCGCACTCGCGGCACACATCCAGCAGGCCAGCGTGCGCACGGCCCACGCCATCGCCCCCTCCTCGCTCACGACCCCACTGCGCCGAGCGCCCGGCCGACATCCTCGATCAGATCGTCGAGGTCCTCAAGTCCGATCGACAGCCGCACCGTTCCCGGGGTGACGCCCGTCAGCCGCTGCTGCTCGGCGTCGAGGTCGCGTGCGCCCATGATCTGCGCGGGCAGCACCAGCGACTCACCCGAGCCGAGGCTGGCCGCCAGCGCAAAGAGCTCGAGCGCGTCGGTGAAGCGCCGGGCGGCGGCCGCCCCGCCGCGCAGGTCGAAGGTGACGATGGTGCCGAAGTCGCGCATCTGGCGCGCCGCGAGCGCGTGCTGTGGATGCGCCGGCAGCCCCGGATAGTGCACCCGCGCGACCGCCGGGTGGCGCTCGAGCAGCTGCGCGATGCCGAGCGCCCGCTGGCACTGCGCCTGGTAGCGCACGAAGTAGCTCTTCAGCCCCCGCAGGATGAGGAAGGCGGCGTGTGGATCGAGCGTGCCGCCGAGCACGCCGAAGTCGCCGTGCAGGGTACGGATGAGCGCCGCGGGCCCGATCACGGCGCCTCCCAGCACATCGCCCGCGCCCGAGGCGTACTTGGTGAGGCTGTGAACGAACAGGTCCACGTCGTACTCGCCGTGCTGGTGGAACCCCGCGAAGGTGTTGTCCATCACCGTGAGCGCACCGGCGGCGCGCGCGGCGCGCGTGAGCGCGGCGAGGTCGGCGATCCTGGTGAGGGGATTGGTGGGACTCTCGAAAATCACCAGGCGCACGGGCTGCGCGCCGAGCACCCGCTCGATGCCCGCCGTGTCCTCGATCGAGAGCATGGTATGGGTCACGCCGAAACGGCCGAGCACCCGGCGGATGAGGTAGCGGGTCGGATTGTAGGTCTCGGCGAAGCACAGAACGTGATCGCCCTGGCGCGTGAGCGCGAGGAGCGTCTGGGCGATGGCGCCGACGCCGCTCGCCGTGACCAGGCAGTCCTCGCGTCCCTGGAGCTCGGCGAGCAGCCGCTCGAGCTGGCGGTTGGTCGGGTTGGAGGAGCGCGTGTAGAAGAACCCCGGACGCTCGCCGCGCAGGAACGCTTCAGTCTCCGCGAGAGTCTCGAACTCGAACTTGACGCTCTGGTAGATGGGCGCAACCACGGCGCGATTTCCGGGCGGGACTTCGACCTCCGGTGGATGGTTGACGCGCGTGGGCTTTTTCATCGGTTGCCGGTGCGGCTCAGGGCTCGAGCGTGAAGCGGTCGGCGTCGAGGTGCGCCGGGAATTTCTCCCTGAAGGCGCTGAGCCGCGCCAGGTCGAGCTCCACCGTCGCCACAGCGGGCGCGGCCCCAAGCTCGGCGAGCGGCAGCCCGAGATGATCGATCGCGGCGCTGTCGCCCGAATGCTCGATGCCATGTCCGTCGGGGCCCACGCGGTTGACGCCGACCACGAAGGCCTGGTTCTCGATGGCGCGCGCCTGGAGGAGCGTGCGCCAGGCGTGGGCGCGTGGCGCCGGCCAGTTGGCGACGTACACGAGCAGCTCATAGTCGAGTCCGGCGCGACGCCGGCTGAAGACCGGGAAGCGCAGGTCGTAGCACACCAGCGGGCAGATGTTGAAGCCGCGCCACGGCACGCACCAGGCGGAGCCGCCGGGCGCGAAGTGCTGATGCTCGCGCCCCATGCGGAACAGGTGGCGCTTGTCGTAGTGGCGCAGTGCCGCAGCGCCCGCCTCGGCCCACAGCAGCCGGTTGTAGTAACGGCCGCCGTCGAGCGTGATGACGCTGCCCACGATCGCCGCGTCGAGCTCGCCTGCGAGGTCGGCGAGCCACACGCTCGTCGGCCCGCCCGCGCTCTCGCCGAGCCGCTCGACCTCCATGCTGAAGCCGGTGGTGAAGGTCTCGGGCAGCACCACCAGGTCCGTGCTGCCGGCAAGCGGGCTGAGGAGTGCGGCGAAGCGCGCGCGGTTGGCGGCCGGCTCGCCCCACACGAGCGGCTGCTGCACCAGCGTGACGCGCAAGCGGCTCATCTCAACTCCCCGCGAGCCGCGCCGCGAACGCCGCCAGGCGCGCCGCCGCCGCATCGAGAGTGTCGTCGCGCTTGGCGATGCACAGCCGCAGGACGCTGAGCGGCGGGGGAGCGGCATAGAACGGCGACAGGGGAATGCTGGCCACGCCCGCCTCGACCAGCAGCCGCTCGGCGAAGGCGAGATCGCCGGGCGGCGCGAAGGCGCTGAAGTCGAGCAGCTGGAAATAGGTGCCCTGCGCCGGCGGCAGCCGAAAGCCCGTGGCGGCGAGCGCCGCGCGCAGCCGGTCGCGCTTCGCCTGAAAGAACGGCGCGAGCTCGCGCCAGCCGTCGGGCTTCTCGGCGAGGTAGGCGGCGATCGCGTGCTGCAGGGGATGCGAGATGCTGAAGGTGTTGAACTGATGCACCTTGCGCAGCTCCGCGGTGAGCGCCCGCGGCGCCACGCAGTAGCCGACGCGCAGGCCGGTCGCATGCAGCGTCTTGCCGAAGGAGAACACCGCCAGGCTCCGCGGCGCGAGCTCCGCGTGAGCCAGGACCGTGTGATGGCGCGCGCCATCGAACACCACGTGCTCATAGACCTCGTCCGACAGCACCCGCACGTCCCGGCCGCGGATCGCTTCCGCCAGCGCCTCGAGATCGGCCGCGGTGGCTACGCTGCAGGCGGGGTTGGCCGGACTGTTGAGGATCACCAGCCGCGTGCGCTCGCTCAGGGCGGCGCGCACCCGGTCCCAGTCGTAGCGGAACTGCGGGGGCTCGAGCGGCAGCCGCAGGCAGCGCCCGCCCGCCAGCCGCACCGCCGGCTCGTAGGAGTCGTAGGCCGGATCGAAGGCGATCGCCTCATCGCCCGCTGCGATCAGCGCCTGGATGGCCGAATAGATCGCCTCGGTCGCCCCCAGCGTGACCGTGATCTCGCCGTCCGGATCGGGCGCGATGCGGTAACAGGCGGCCAGCTTGGCAGCGATGCGCTCGCGCAGCGCGGGCAGGCCTTCCATCGGCGCGTACTGGTTGTGGCCGGCGCGCATGGCGGTGGCGACCAGGTCCGCGAGCAGCGGATCGATGTCGTAGTCGGGAAATCCCTGGCCGAGATTCAGCGCACCGGTCTCGCGCGCGCGGCGCGACATCACGGTGAAGATCGTCGTGCCTACGTCGGGTAGCTTGCTCGTTGCCACGTGGTGTCCGCCGCCTCGAGGCGCGCCTCAGATGCCGGCCTCGGCGGCGGCCATGGCCGCACCCACGACGCCCGCCTGCCCGGCGAAGTGCGCCGGTCGCAGCTGCGCCTCCGAGCGCAGCAGCGGCGCGAACTCGGCGAAGCGCTCGCTCACCGCGCCACCGAGGATGAAGAGGTCGGGCCACAGCAGGGCGTGCAGCTGCCTGAGATACTCGTTCACCCGGGCGATCCACTCGGGAAAGTCCAGTTTCTCCGCGGTGCGCACCCGCGCCGAAGCCCACTTCTCGGCGTCCATGCCGTTCAGCTCCAGGTGCCCGAGCTCGGTGTTGGGATAGAGCTTGCCGTCGCAGAACAGCGCCGTCCCGATGCCGGTGCCGAGCGTCACCATGATGACCGTGCCGGCGACGCCCCGGCCGGCGCCCCAGCGCATCTCGGCGATTCCGGCCGCGTCGGCGTCGTTGAGGAACAGCGCCGGACGCCCGAGCGCGCGCGCCGCGAGCGCTGCGCCATCGGTGCCGATCCAGGCGGCATCGACGTTGGCGGCGGTGCGCGTGGTGCCCTGCTTGATGACGCTCGGGAATGCGATGCCGACGCCGCCCAGCGCGTCCGGCAGACGCGCGGCCAGCGAGGCGAGTACCGGCATCATCGCCGTCGGGGTGGCCGGCTGCGGGGTGCGCGCGGAGATCAGTCCGCCGGTGAGGCGTCCGGTGTCGACGTCGACCAGAGCGGCCTTGATCGAGGATCCGCCCACGTCGATTCCCAGCACATTGCGTGTCACGCGCGGCACTCCTCAGAGGTTGGCGGCCGCGGCGAGCTGCAGGTCGCGCTCGCGCCGCCGTTGCTGGTAACGCATCCACACCGTGGAGATCGCGATGCCGGTCGCAACCAGCAGCACGAGGATGGTAGCGAGCGCATTCACGTCCGGCGTCACCCCGAAGCGCACCTTGGAGAAGACCACCATCGGCAGCGTACTCGAGCCCGGTCCGGCGACGAACTGTGTGATCACGAGGTCGTCCCAGGAGAGCGTGAACGCCAGCAGCCACCCCGAGGCGATAGCCGGCAGAATGAGCGGCAGCGTGACCCGGAAGAACACCTTGAGCGGGCGCGCACCGAGATCCATGGCGGCCTCCTCCAGCGACTCATCGAAGCCCGCGAGCCGCGACTGCACCACGACGGTCACGTAGGCCATGCAGAAGGTGATATGAGCGAGCGCGATGGTCACCGCGCCCACGCCCTTCGGCCAGCCGATGAGCTGTCCGACGGCGACGAACATGAGCAGCAGCGACAGCCCGGTGATGACCTCGGGCATGACGATGGGAGCCGTGACCATGCCGGCGAGCAGCAGCCGCCCGCGAAAGGCGCCGAGGCGCGCCAGCGCCACGCCCGCGAGCGTCCCGAGCACGACCGCGGCGGTCGCGGCGACGACTGCGATGCGGACCGAGAGCCAGGCGGCGCTCAGGATCTGCTCGTTGTGTATCAGCACCCCGTACCACTTGAGCGTGGGTGAGTGGGCCGCGTCCCACACGGTGACGAGGCGCGAGTTGTTGAAGGAGAACACGATCATCGAAAGGATCGGCACATAGAGAAAGATCAGCCCGAGAGTGAGCGCGCCGCGCGTGAACCAGCCGCGCGGCCTCATCGCCCGGCCTCCATCTGCCGCCGCTCGATGCGCTGGAACAGCAGGATCGGCACGACGAGCAGCAGCAGGATCAGGATCGCGACCGCGCTCGCCACCGGCCAGTCGCGGTTCTCGAAGAACTCATCCGACAGCACCCGGCCGATCATCAGCTGGTCGGGACGTCCGAGCAGCGTCGGGATCACGTACTCGCCCACCGCCGGTATGAACACCAGCAGCGAGCCGGCGGCGATGCCGGGCAGCGACTGCGGCAGCGTGATGCGTGCGAACGCGCGCCACGGCCGGGCGCCGAGGTCCGCGGCCGCCTCGAGCAGCGCCGGGTCGTGCTTCTCGAGATTAGCGTACAGCGGCAGGATCATGAACGGCAGGTAGGAGTAGACGATACCGATGTAGACCGCGAAGTCGGTCTGCAGCAGCGCCAGCGGATGATGGATGACCCCGAGCGACAGCAGCACGTTGTTGATCACGCCGTTGTTCTTCAGGAGCCCGATCCAGGCGTACACGCGCAGCAGGAACGAGGTCCAGAAGGGCAGCACGATCAGCATCAGGAGCAGCGGCCGCACTGCGGACCCGGCCCGCGCGATCGCGTAAGCCATCGGGTAGCCGATGAGAAGACAGCAGAGCGTCGAGACCGCCGCCACCTGGAGCGAATAGAGGTACGAGCTCACGTACATCGGGTCGGTGAACAGGAACGAGTACGCCGACCAGTGCACCTCGATGTGCGGCGCGCCCTGATGCCAGCTGAGGAGCGGCGTATACGGCGGGATCGCGAGCCGCACCTCGGAGAAGGAGATGCGGAAGACGATGATGAAGGGAATCAGGAACAGCACCAGGAGCCAGAGCGTCGGAACTCCCGCGATCAGCCGCCGGCCCGCCTGTTGCGACAGTCGCACCGCCACCCCTACTCGGTCAGCACGACCGGGCTCGAGCCGTGCCAGGAGAGCCACACCCGCTCTTCCCGCGCGATGGGCCGTTCGGTGCCGCGCATGACGTTCGGCAGCGTCACCCGCAGCATGTGACCCGAGTCGAGCCGCACCAGGTAGATCGACATGTCGCCCATGTAGGCGATCTCCTTGACCGTGCCGATGACCGCGTTCTCGCCGCGCCCCGCCGCGGCGCCGGCCGGCAGCGTGCGCGAGATCTGGATCTTCTCGGGCCGGATGGCGGTCCACACCGTCGAGCCGTGGGCGCCGCCACCCGCACGCTCGGCGCGCACCGTGCAGCCGAGGTCGGCGCTCGTGATAGAAAGGCCGTCGACGCCGTTGGCGGCGACCTGGCCCTCGAACATGTTGACCGAGCCGATGAAGTCCGCGACGAAGCGCGTCGCGGGCGACTCGTAGATGTCGCTCGGCGTGCCGACCTGCACGATGCGGCCGTGATTCATGACGCCGAGCCGCGTGCCGAGGGTCATCGCCTCCTCCTGGTCGTGGGTGACCACGATGAAGGTGACTCCGAGGCGCTGCTGGATGTTCAGCAGCTCGAACTGGGTGTGCTCGCGCAGCTTCCTGTCGAGGGCGGCGAGCGGCTCATCGAGCAGCAGGAGCTTCGGGCGCTTGACCAGCGCGCGTGCCAGCGCCACGCGCTGGCGCTGACCGCCCGAGAGCTGGTGCGGCTTGCGCGCGCCGTAGCCGCTCATCTTGACGATCTCGAGGATCTCGCCCACCTGGCGGCGGATGGCGTCGCGCCCGAGATGCTCCTGCTCGAGACCGAAGGCGACGTTCTTCTCGACGCTCATGTGCGGGAAGAGCGCGTACGACTGGAACATCATGTTCACCGGACGCTCGTAGGGCGGCACGCGGCTCAGATCCTGGCCGTCGATCTCGATCCTGCCCGTGGTCGGGGTCTCGAAACCGGCCAGCATCCTCAGCAGCGTGGTCTTCCCCGAGCCCGACCCGCCGAGCAGGCAGAAGATCTCGCCGCGGCGGATGTCGAGCGAAACGTGGTCGACCGCGGTGAAATCGCCGAACTTCTTGCTGACGTCGCTGATGCGGACGTAGGCGGAGTCCCGGGCGGAGGTGCTCGCGGCTTGCGATGGGGCGGGCGTGGGT
>Ga0335085_10004289_pt1 | contig 23777 bp, 20 predicted proteins | sample Lox_Sample_45_FD_206712 | JGI IMG/M metagenome (GOLD analysis project Ga0335085, IMG submission 206712) | Soil microbial communities from Loxahatchee National Wildlife Refuge, Florida, United States - Lox_Sample_4.5 | ecosystem: Environmental > Terrestrial > Soil > Wetlands | place: USA...
GCCTCATCGCGTGCCCGGCTATGCCATCGCGACGATATCCCTGAAGCCGATCGGCGGTGTGCCCGGCGACTGCAGCCACACTCAGCTCGACGGACTCGCCGATCTCGTGGACGGTTTCGGTCTCGCCGAAATCCGCGTCAGCCACGAACAGAATCTCGTGCTGCCGCACGTACGCAAGAAGGATCTGCCCGCCATCTTCGCGCGCCTGCAGGCGCTCGATCTCGCGACGCCGAACGCCGGGCTGATCACCGACATCATCGCTTGCCCGGGGCTCGATTACTGCGATCTTGCCAACGCGCGCGCCATTCCCGTTGCACAACGCATCTCGCAACGCTTTGCCGCGCTCTCGCGCCAGCGCGACATCGGTGAGCTGAAGATCAAGATATCCGGCTGCATCAATGCCTGCGGGCACCACCACGCGGGGCACATCGGCATTCTGGGTGTCGACAAGAAAGGCGTCGAATACTACCAGTTGAGCCTGGGCGGCTCGGGTGCAGAAGACGCCAGCATCGGGCAGATTCTCGGTCCCGCCTTCGGCGAACATGAAATCGTCGATGCGGTCGAAACGCTGGTCGACACCTATCTCGAGCGGCGCGCGCCCGGCGAGCGATTTCTCGATACCGTGCGCCGTCTCGGCGTCTCCCAATTCAAGGAACGGGTTTATGCCGCTCATTAAAGACGGCGTGTTCGTCGAAGATACCTATGCCAGCGTGGCCGACGATGCCGCGATGCCGGCAAACGGCAGCATCGTTTCGCTTGCGCGCTTCAAGAAGGACCATGAACAGCTTCTGGAGCGCAATGCGCCCCTGGGCGTGCGGCTGGCGTCGAGCGAGTCGCCGGAGTCCCTGGGTGGCGATGTGCAGCGATTGAGCGTCGTGGCGCTGGAATTTCCTCGCTTTCGCGACGGCCGCGGCTTTTCCTGGGCGCGCATGCTCAGAACCCGGCTCGGATTCACCGGCGAGATCCGCGCAGTGGGACCCTATCTTTACGACCAGATCGCCTTCATGCGCCGCGTCGGCATCGACGCCTTCGAGGTGCCGGAGGGATTTGCGCTGGAAGATTATCGCCGCGCCATCGGCGAAATGAGCAACGTCTACCAGCCGTCGGTCGACGGGCGGAAGACGATACGCGAGCTCCGCGCGGGCTCGTAACCGGGAGCGCGCGCTCTCATCGGCTCCTCGCTCAGGCGCCCATCGAAATCGCAACTGCAGCCGCTATCGTTCCCAACACGACCGCCACCGGCGGAAGCCTGAAGAGCACAAGGAGCAGGAATCCGCCGAGCGCGAGTCCCGCATCCCTCCAGTCGTGTACCGTGCCGCTCGTGACAAGGCTAACGAGCGCAGCGCCAAGCAGGCCGACGACCGCCGCATTCACGCCTCGCATCAGCGCTTGGGCACCTGCCCGGTGCCGCAGCGAATCCCAAAACGGTAATGTCCCAATTAGAATGAGAATACCCGGAAGGAAGATTCCGGCGAGGCCCATCGCGGCACCGGCAATTCCGTGCGGCGACGGGCTCACCACTGTCCCCAGATACGCGGCGAACGTGAACAATGGACCGGGAATGGCTTGAGCCGCGCCATACCCCGCGAGAAAGCGATCTTCGCTCACCCAACCGGGCGCGACGAATGCTTCGCGCAGCAGCGGCAGGACGACATGACCGCCGCCGAACACGAGCGCGCCGGAGCGGTAGAACGCCTCGAACAACGAGACCGCGCTCGACGCCGAGGAGACGCGAAGAGCGGGTAGACCCAGCAGGATTCCAAAGAATGCAATAAGCGCGCAAACCGCGACACCGCGCGAAACCGGCACGACCAAGCGATGGACCACCGCCGCGGGCACGGCGCGACAGAGCAAAAGCCCAAGGATGCCGCCGCAGGCGATGACAGCAACCTGAGACAAAGGCGAAGTGCTGAAAGCAATCGCCAGCGCCGCGCCGATCGCGATCGAAGCCCGCTGCCAGTCAGGGCAGAGCGCGCGCGCCATGCCCCACGCGGCTTGCGCAACAATGGCGATCGCAAAGAGACTTAAGCCATGCAAGACCGCGATGCCCATAGAGTTTTGCAGCGCATGCGCGCCGTAAGCGAAAAGGACAAGAGCAATTGCGGAAGGCGCCGTAAATCCGGTCCACGCCGCAAGCGCGCCGATGAAGCCGGCGCGCATCAGGCCGATCGCGAACCCCACCTGACTGCTGGCGGGTCCCGGCAGGAATTGGCAAAGCCCTACGAGATCCGCGAAGGACTGTTCGTCGATCCAGCGTCGCCTCACGACGAACTCCCGGCGAAAATAACCGATGTGAGCGATCGGGCCTCCGAACGACGAAAAGCCCAGCCGCAGAAACACGAGCAGGATCTCGAATGGAGAACCCGCACGCCGATTATCGGCGCTCACAGTTGCTACGCTCATCCGTCATCCTTCGGCGAAACGCACCGGCAGCGCGCGCATCACAAAAGCTGTATAACCCACAATCGCGGAGCCGGGTGAGGTATGCACGCGGTACGGCGCGAGGCGCCACGAACACGGCTTGACCGCGAGCCTATGCGCCCCTAAGAGGCGCGCGACACTGCGAGGCCTCTGCCGATGAACGTCCGCGCCGCCGACACCGAGATGCCGCGTTTTGCCAGCGTCGAGCGGCTTATCGAGAGATTGAAGCCTGTCGACCCGGTCTACGTGCTTTATCCGGAGAAATTCCGCGTCGCAGCACAACGGTTTCTGAACGCCTTTCCCGGCGACACGCTCTTTGCCGTGAAGGCCAATCCTGCGCCGCAAGTTCTCGATCTGGTTTACGCATCCGGCATCCGCCATTTCGACACGGCTTCGCTGCCCGAGATCGAACTGGTGCGGGGCCGGTTTGCCGACGCCCATTGCCATTTCATGGCTCCGGTGCGCCTGCCCGGCACTGCCAAAGCGGCCTATCACGAGCACAATGTGCGCGACTTCGTGATCGACTGCGACTTCGAGCTGGACAAGCTCTTGACCGAAACCAAAGGCGCAAAGGATTTGCGCATCTTCGTGCGCATTGCGACGCCTCTCGGCGGCGCGGTGCTGGAGCTTTCGAGCAAGTTCGGCACGACGCCGGCCGATGCCGCCCGCCTTCTCAAACGCGTCGCCGAATCCGGCGCTACGCCTGCGCTCACCTTTCATGTCGGCTCGCAATGCTTGAGTCCGTTCTCCTACGCACAGGCGATCGAGATGGCGCGCAGGACGGCCGCCACGGCCAATGTACAGATCGCAGCGCTCGACATCGGCGGCGGATTTCCCGGTCCTTATTCCGGCAACGACGTACCGCCTTATCATTGGTATTTCGACACGATCCGCGAAGCGGTGGCGACGCTTCCCGAATGCGAGAAGCTGCGCCTGCTCTGCGAGCCGGGACGGGCGCTCATTGCCGAAGGCGTCTCGCTCGTGACCCAGGTCGTTCTGCGCAAGGGCGACAAGCTTTACATCAACGACGGAATCTATGGCAGCTTCGACGAGCTGACGCTTCCCGGCTGGACGGCGGATTATCCGGTGCGCGTGTTCGCGCTCGACGGGAAAGGCCGCGCGCTGACCCAGCCGGCCGGCCAAACGGCTTTCAGGGTCTACGGCCCTACGTGCGATACACTTGACGTGCTGCCGCGACCGTTGATGCTTCCGGAGACGATCGGCCCGGGCGATTTCATCGTCTTCGACGCGATCGGCGCCTATTCCGTTGCGGTGCGAACAACCTTTAACGGATTCTTCCCGAACCGCTGGGCGATAGTGGGGAATTAACGGGGAGCGCGCGCATCCTTGCACGTCATCCTTTCGACGGCGGTCGCGCTCCCAGTAAGAATATCCTTAAGGTGCGGCGCGCTATGACTTGAGCTGTGATGCGCGCAGCCAGACCGTTGAACCAGCTGTTCGATCCGGAGTTGCACGATGCGCCGGAAGGCCATCGCGCGCTTGCTTTTGAGCTCGCTCACGTTCTGCAGAACTGGCCAGACGGCGTGCCGGCTGCCAGACGCGCCCAGATTGCGTTGCTGCTCGAGAAGATTCTCCTTCCGCTCGACCGGCCGACACGGCAGGCCTTGGCTGGTCGGTTGGGGCACGATGCTGCAATCCCTCTGTCGTTATCGGGCATTCTGTTCTTCGATGCTCCACGGTCGGTTCGGGACGCAATATTGGCGCGACACGCCGGCATCGAGATCGATCGCAAGGCATTGGTCGTAGACGGCGCAGCGCTGATTCGGGCGGCGCGCGACTATTCCACCGACAGATTTGCGCAAGAACTGGCCCGGTCGACCGGCATTCCACTCTGTGCCATTACCCGCATCCTTGGCGATGTCAGCGGTGAATGCCTGGCGATTCTGTGCCGGGGGATACGATTGCCGCGCCTCGTCTTCTCGACGATCGCCGTGCTTGGCGATGTCTCGCTTAGGTCCGCCGAAAAAAAGCTCGAGCTCTTTGATGCTGTCGCTATACAGCCGACCAAAGGGTTGGTGCAGTCATGGCGCGCGTCGTGTGCATGGCAGCACGGCACGTTTGCCGAGGGGCCGCGTCTTGCACCGGCTCCTCAGGCTTCCGCGTGAACGTCGGCGCGCTCGCGCGTTTTGGCGAACCGCAGGTCTTTGAATTTGTCGCCGACATATCCGAGCTCCCACGCGCTCTTCGCCAAGAAAACCGGCGCGCCGTCGCGGTCGCTTGCCATCTGATTGCGATAGGAAGCCGCAAGCTTTTCCAATTCGGCGTCCGGTCCCGCGACCCAGCGCGCGGTGTCATACGGCGATGCTTCGAGATCGGCATCGAGGTCGTATTCTTCGCGCAACCGGCTCTTCAGCACGTCGAGTTGCAGAGCGCCGACCACGCCGACGATCCATTGCGCGCCAAGCTGCGGCTTGAAGACCTGCGTGACGCCTTCTTCGGCCAGGCTTTCCAGCGCCCGCGTCAGATGCTTCTGCTTCATCGGATCGCCCAGCCGCACACGCCTGAGGATTTCGGGTGCGAAATTGGGAATTCCCGTGAACACCACACTGCCCGACTCCGACAAGGTGTCCCCGACGCGCAAAACGCCGTGATTGGGAATTCCAATGATATCGCCGGGCCAGGCCTCGTCCACGGTCTCTCGTTCCTGCGCGAAAAATAGAATCGGGTTATGGACGCCGAGCACTTTGCCGGTTCCCGACTGCTTGAGCTTCATGCCGCGGCGAAAGCGCCCCGAACAAAGCCTCAGAAAGGCGACACGGTCGCGGTGATTTGGATCCAGATTCGCCTGCACTTTAAAAACGAAGCCGGTCACCTCGCCGTCCGACGGTGACACCACGCGGTCCTTTGCGGCTTGCGCGCGTGGCGGCGGCGCGAAGGCTGCAAGCGCCGCTATGAGTTCCTTGACGCCGAAATTTTTCAGCGCGCTACCGAAATAGACCGGTGTCAAATGGCCCTCGTGATAGCGGTCGCCGGCGAAGCGCGGCAGGCCGGCCTGAGCGAGCTCGGCCTCTTCCTCAAGCTTGGCGAAGACTTCCCCACCGAGGAGCGCGCGCATGGCACTGCTGCTCACGCGTTCACCAGAGCCGAAAACCACAAAATCGTCCGAATAGAGATCGAGAACACCCTTGAAGTTGAGACCCATCCCGGCGGGCCAAACCATGGGCGCACATTCAAGCTGCAATTGATCTGAAATTTCGTCGATCAGCTCGAAGGAATCGCGCGCCTCGCGATCCATCTTGTTGATGAAGGTGATGATGGGAATATCCCTGAGCCGGCAGACCTCGAAGAGCTTGCGTGTCTGGCTTTCGATGCCGCGTGCCGCATCGATGACCATCACCGCGGAATCGGCAGCCGTCAGCGTGCGATAGGTGTCCTCGCTGAAATCCTCGTGACCAGGCGTATCGAGCAGGTTGAACACCGCTCCGCCATATTCGAAGGTCATCACCGCGCTGGTGACCGAGATGCCGCGCTGCTGCTCGATCTTCATCCAGTCGGAACGCGCGCGCCTGGCCTCTCCGCGCGCCTTCACCTGCCCCGCCATGCGGATCGCACCGCCAAGCAGCAGCAGATGCTCGGTAAGCGTGGTCTTGCCGGCGTCGGGGTGGGAAATGATGGCGAAGGTCCGCCGCCGCGCCGCCTCGCGCGCCGAAGGGCTGGAATCGGCAATGTCGTTCATGGCGGGCGGATTAGCAGGCGCGCGCAGAACTCGCAAGAAAACTCGGCTCCTGGCTTTGCTCCGTCCACCCTCAAGCGAAGGTCTCGAAAAGCGCGAGCGGGTTGCCTCGTATGCTTCGTGTTTTCGTGTGCTTCGTGTTCAAATAGGATCGCGGTGACCGGGTCGAACTACACGATCGCTTCGTCGACGAAGGCGCGGCCCTCGCGGTCTTCGATTTCGACGATCCAAAGGTCGGGATCGAATTTGATTTGTTTGTCGAGGTATTGGCTCGCCCGCGCCTCGTCGGTGATCTCGCCGAGCGGGCGGGCCCAGACCAATTCGCCTTCGCCGCGACGCACCTGGTTGAGCACGGTGCAAGTGCCGTCGAGTCTTGCCAGCTTCAGGAATATCGCACCGGCTTCCTCCGCGCCGCGCCGGACGACAAACGCAGCCGCACCGGCCGTCTCGGCACGCCGTATCAATGCTTTGACATAAAATCCGGATTTCAGCCGCGGAATCACGCCGCGCCTTTCAGCGCCCTGACGGGTCCCTGCAAGATGGCCGGATGGGCAGCCCCCGTCTCCTCGCCGACGGCAGCATGAGGAAGCTTGACCCTGACGGTCGTCCCCACGCCGAGTACGGATTCGATCACAGCCTCTCCACCGTGCATTTGTGCGAGCGCCTTCACCAGCGCCAGCCCGAGACCCGTTCCTTCCTGTGCGCGGACATGTGCGCTTTCGACCTGTTCGAACGGCCGGCCCAAGCGTTCCAGATCGGCGGGTGCAATGCCGATCCCGGTATCGGCCACAGTGATTTCGATGGCTTGACCGATGTTTTGACTTGTCACCCGGATTTCTCCGCCACGCGGCGTGAATTTGACGCCATTGGTCAGAAGATTCACGAGCACCTGCTTGAGGGCGCGGCGGTCTGCGAAAATCGTTCCGGCGCCATCAGCCAGGCTCATGCTGAGCGCAACACCTTTGCGGTCGGCCTGCAGCTTGACGAAGCGCAGCGCCTGGCCGGCGGTTTCCTCGAGATCGAATATCTCTTCCGCAAGCTCGAATTTCCCCGCTTCGATCTTCGACATATCCAGGATGCCGTTGATGAGTTCGAGCAGGTGGCCGCCGCTCTCGTGAATGAGCCGCACGTATTCCTGATACCGTGGCGCCCCGAGCGGTCCGAACATCTCATGCATCATTACTTCGGAGAATCCGATTATGGCGTTGAGCGGTGTTCTGAGTTCGTGACTCATATTGGCCAGAAAATGCGATTTGGCGCGGCTTGCCTGTTCTGCAAGGTCCCGCGCGTCGATGAGCGCACGCTCGTGCACCTTGCGCTCGCTTACGTCGCGCGTCACCGCAACAATATCGGCGGCGCGACCGTCCGTCGGCGCGGCAGGGCGACAGCGCATCTCCGTCCAGACATAGGAGCCGTCGGCCCGTTTCAGCCTGACTTCCGCAGTGGCAGCGCGCCCGAAATAACTCGCTTCGACGAACGCCGACTGCATCGTCTTGAGGTCTTCGGCGCATGCCAGCGCGGACGGGGCCAGACCAAGCAGCTCCTGTGGCTCGACGCCAAGCAGGGCCTGCGCGGCGGGACTCGCAAAGCGGATTCGGCCGTCCGGGCTGTGTCGCGTGATCAAGTCCATGGCATTGTCGGCCAGGAACCGGTACATCGCGGCCCCCGCCGTCGCCGCCCTGTCCGCGTCGCGATGGCGCTCGTGAGCGGCGATGGCGAGCATTGCCGATTGGACCACGGCGGCCAGTCCGGACGCGCCGTAGACAAGCCAGAGCGCGCCATCCAAGTGGAATGCGGGAACAAGACCCGCGCCTTGCGCAAGGATGACTGCCAGAAGTGCAGCGGCCGCGGCCGCGGCAGCACGCCAGACCGCCTGGCCGCTGCCGGCAAGAGATGCCTCGGCCGGAACCAGCGCAAACCAGATCATGAGCGGTGACTGAACGCCGCCGGTGAGCGCCGCCAAGTACCCGATCAGCGCGGCAAAGCTTGCCAGCGAGGCCATTTCCAGTGTGGCCAGGGAGATCTTCGACAGGGAAAGCGCCGCCAGAACGGCAGGCACCAGCAGACCACCTGCTGCCACAATTTCGCGCAAGCCCGGCCGCCCGGCCAGCATCGCATAGGCAAGCACGGCGCAGATGCCCAGGAGGGCCTTCATCAACTGCACGCGCGCAAAGCGATACCGGCTTCGGGTGGCGTCGCTCGTCGATCCGATTGGCTGGATTTCCCGCATGAACCGAGCACTCTGGCGTGACTTCGATTGCGCGTGCATATTCCCGTCTGCGTGCTTAACGAATCTTCAATGCGGCCGCCGCGCGTTCGTTAATTCGTAGGATTTGACCGGCACGATGTTGACGCATTGTTAACCGTGACGCCAAAATCCCGGGATTTTCGCGGCTAATTCTGCATCCGCACCTACGCCCATTATGGCACACCGCGTTCTAAAATCTGTGGACAACCTGAAGGCACCACCGCTCGACAGGATGCTTAGAATTCTCATCAATTTCGTCGGGAACAGGCACAAGTTCCTTATCCTCGATCCGAATCCCGCCCGGAATTAACCAAGCTGCCTGCAAATTTAAGAGTTCCTTTGAACCCGAGGCAAAGGACGGGCGTTACCTTGCCCGCATGTGGCGAGCGAGGTCATCGTGCTCCTGCGGGCCGTCTTCTGGATTGCTTTAGTCTCCCTGCTTATGCCTCGGGAACCTAACCTCGGGCTCGGCCGGCCGGGGGCGCATGGGCTTGCCGAAGACACCCTGTCGTGGGCGTCCAACGCCCCGCAGGGACTGCCGTTCTGCGCAAACAACGAGGGATTTTGCAGCTCGGCTTTGGCCGTGCTCGAAACCCTGAGGGCGAGCACCCTGCGCAGCCTGGCGGAAGTGAAAACGGACATCGAAGCACAGCAGCGCCAGCGCGCCGCCGCGCAGTAACGGCCGCTTGCGGCGCGCCGCGGAAGCGGGGTACAGCATCGCCAGGTCCTGACGGGGGAGACTGGCGATGAGTTGCGCCGCCATCATGTCGAAAGACCCCGCGTGCGTGCGCGCGGATGAAACCATCGAGCAGGCCGCCAAGAAGCTGATCGCCCATCAGTTCATCAGCCTTCCCGTGGTCGATGCGGACAATCGCTATTTCGGCATGTTCGGAATCTACGACCTGTTCAGTCTTTTGGTGCCGCGCGTGGCGCTCGCGGGCAATCTGCTGCCCAATCTTCGCTTCATCAGCGACGACCCCGGCGAGCTCCGCGCGCGCTACCGCGAAGTGAAGACCCGTCCGGTTTCCGACGGCGCGGATCGCAACGCCATCACCTTGAAACCGGACACGCCAGAGATCGAGGCCATCAGGCTCTTCTGTCAGAGCCACAGCTCAATGCCCGTGGTCGACCCGCAATCGCGCAAGGTCCTAGGCATCGTATCCTGCTGGGATGCGATCCGGGCGATTGTCGGCCAGTAAAGTGGCGTCTTCGGCCGCCCTCGGATTGCCCGGCATCTTAGCGGGCGCGATCCTGCTGGCTGCCTACGTGCTCATCGTCTTTGAAGCCGTCAATCGCGCCATCGTGGCGCTTCTCGGTGCCTGCCTGATCGTCATGCTGGGCGTTCTGTCGCAGCCGGAGGCGTTGGCCGCCATCGACTTCAACACCCTGGGACTGCTCGCGGGAATGATGATTGTCGTGAGCGTGGCGACCCGCAGCGGACTATTCAGCTTCCTGGCAATCCGAACCGCACAGCTCGTGCGGGCGTCGCCCGCAGGAATTCTTGCCGCCTTCGCGGTGGTAACGGCCGTTCTGTCGGCGTTCGTGAACAATGTCACGATCGTGTCGCTGACTGTTCCGGTAACCTTCATTATTTGCGGCGAGCTGAAACTCCCTGTGTATCCGTTCCTCGTGACGGAGATTTTCTCCAGCAATATCGGCGGGACCGCCACGCTCATCGGCGATCCTCCCAATGTACTCATCGGTTCGGCGACCGGATTTTCCTTCGATGCCTTTGCGGCAAACTTGGCACCGCTCGCCTGCGCCGTGCTGCTCGTGCAGATCCTTGTTTGTCATGCAATCTGGGGAAGGCGGCTGCGCGCTACGGCCGAAGAGCGCAAGCGCGTGATGAACATCAAGGCGAATGAGGTGATCGAGGACACATATCTCCTCGCCTGCTCGGCGGCAGTCATTCTGGGCGTGGTGTGCGCCTTGGTGTTTGCAACCGAGCTTCATCTCGAACCGGCGACCGTCGCCATTTTCGGGGCGGCGGTATTGCTTTTGCTTCAGGCGCTTCCAAAAGCTCGGCACAACCACGGCGAGATGGTGAGCGTTGCGCTGATGGACGTCGATTGGATGACATTGATGTTCCTCATGGGACTGTTCGTCATGGTCGGGGGCCTCGCCCATGCGGGCATTCTCAACATCTTCGGCAACATGCTGCTGCGCGCGACGGGTCATAATGTTCACCTCGCGACGGCCCTCATTTTGTGGTTATCGGCCGCCCTGTCATCGATCGTCGACAACGTCCCCTACGTGGCCGCCATGATCCCACTGATCAAAGGCTTGGCTCCCCAGTTTGGAAATCCGCAGACGCTGGCACCTCTTTGGTGGAGCCTGGCGCTCGGCGCGGGGCTCGGCGGCAACGGCACGCTCATCGGCGCCAGTGCCAATCTAACGGTGGCGGCGCTGGCGGAACGCAACGGCGTGCGCTTCAGCTTTCTTGACTTCACCGCCGCCGCAATGCCCTTGATGGTTACGACAGTGATTATCGCCAATCTCTACCTGGCATGGCGCTTCGGCTGAGACGATGCCTCACCGGCCTCACCCCGATTCTGGCAAGGTGGGTTCGCGCCTGGCTCCCGTCCTGGCGATCCTTGCCGTCTGTCTGTCGTCTTGCGGCGTTTTTGGAGATGCACAGGACGCCAAGCTGCGGAAATCGCCGAACTTCCAGATAGGCTATGGCGACGGCTGTGCCGCGGCGAATCAACAAGGTGCCGATCTCAGGAACCGCATTGTTCAGGATCCGGCTCTTTACAATGCCGACGCGTCCTACCGCGCCGGATGGTCCGATGGCTTTGCCAGCTGTCGAACAATCAACACGGCCCCTGGCACCCAGCCCGGCGGCAACCCACTGGGTGGGCCGCTGCCCGGCACGCATTAGCGCGGCCCCCGATCGTTCGAACCGTTGCGTCCGCAGGAGCTGGGGCGCTCCAGGCACCCTGTCACGATACGGTCACGGAAGCTTCGTGAAACCTTCCACCCCGGCGTGAGCTTGTTAATGCGGAGTTAACCTTCGCGGCGAATAATTCACCGTACACGGAATGACTTGACGCAAAGCCGTAATTGATGCGTCATATTGTCCGTGTACGTTGGTCGGGTCTGCATCGGAGTAGCGTCGATGTTGGGTTACCTAGTTCTTGGCCGCGATAGACTGGACACGCCGCGGTTCGAATCGCATCTGGATCGGCTCTTCATTCGGATGTGGCGCGTATTGCGTCACCGGGATGAAGCCGGACCCGCCGGCACAGCTTCCCAGATCGTTCCGCCGGGCGCGTAAGCGATTCACGAATACGGCTCGTCGGTCCACCACGGAAACCACGGCGGCATTTGCGTGGAGACCTTGTCGGGAAACCGCGCCTCGCGCTTGCCAAAAAACGACTGGACGCCTTCCTTGGCATCGGCGGAGCCGCCGCGCGCGTGGACTGCGCGCGAGTCGATCTTGTGCGCCTCCATCGGATGATCCAGTGCCGAAATCCGCCACAGCATCTGACGCGCAAGCGCAACCGATACCGGAGCCGCATTGTCGCGAATTTCGGCCGCCAGGGCGTAGGCCCGCGGCAGGAGATCTTCCGCCTTGACGACCTCTTTGACCAAGCCACCGCGCTGGGCTTCGGCGGCATCGAATAGGCGGCCCGACAGGCACCACTCCAATGCCTGACTGATGCCCACCAGCCTCGGCAGGAACCAGCTGGAACAAGCTTCCGGAACAATTCCCCGCCGCGCAAAAACGAATCCAAAGCGCGCATTTTCGCTGGCGAGGCGAATGTCCATGGCAAGTTGCATGGTCGCCCCCACACCCACCGCGGCGCCGTTGACCGCCGCGATCACCGGCTTCAGACAATCGAAAATGGCGAGCGACACCCGCCCGCCGATATCGCGCAACCGCGGATCGCTCCAGTCGATGTCATCGGCACCAGCCACCCCGAAATTTCGCTCATCGCCTTTGGCGGAAAGCTCCAGCCCGGCGCAGAACGCGCGGCCCGATCCCGTGACAACGATCACGCGCACGTCGTCGTCGGTGTTGGCGCGGGTGAATACGTCGATCATTTCGCTCATCATGGTTTCGGTGAAGGCGTTGAGCTTGTCCGGCCGGTTGAGCGTCAGCGTAAGGATGCCGTCCTCGAGATCGGTCTTGATCTGCTGGTAGTTCACATTGGTCTCCAAAAGGTAGAAGGGCCGAGTTTCCCCGGCCCTTCCTGCATCGCTTGACAATATCTCACGCCGCGAGTTTTTGCGGCGCGAACCGCGAGTAGAACGTCTCGCCCTTTGCCGCCATGTCCCGCAGGAGCGCATTGGGTCTGAACCGATCGCCGTATTTCGCGGCGAACTCGTCGCAACGTTTGACGAACGCCCCAAGGCCGACGGTATCGATGTACGAGATCGGACCGCCCGTGAAGGGCGCAAAGCCCCAGCCCAGAATCGCGCCGATGTCGGCATCGCGCGGATCGGTGATCACGCCCTCCTCGAAACAGCGCGCCGCTTCCAGCGCCTGAACCGCGAGAAAGCGCGCCTTCATTTCATCGACGGATACGTCGGTGCGCCATTTGCCGTCCTTGTACGACAGGAGCTCGGGCCAGAGGCGCAACCGCTTGCCCTTCGGGTCGTAATCGTAGAAGCCCTTGCCGGTTTTGCGGCCGGGACGGTTTCCTTTTTCCACCAGCCACGACAGCAGTTCTTCCGGCGGGTCTGATTCTGCAATGCCAAGATCCTTGCGGCCTTGCCGTCGGGCTTTGAGGATCGTGTCGCAGCCGATGGAATCCATCAGCTCCAGCGGCCCCATCGGCATCCCCGTCATGCGCGCGACGTTCTCGATCATCGCCGGATGAATGCCTTCGCTCAGCATTGCCACGCCTTCATCCGGGAACTTGATGACGCAGCGGGAGGTGTAGAACCCGCGGCTGTCGTTGACGACGATCGGCGTCTTTTTGATCTTCTGAATGTAATCCATGGTCACGGCGAGCGCGTGATCGTTCGTCTGCTTGCCGCGGATCACTTCCACCAGTGCCATGCGATCGACAGGCGAGAAGAAATGAATGCCAATGAAGCTCTCCGGCCTGTCGCTGGCTTCCGCGAGACCGGTGATCGGCAGCGCCGACGTGTTCGAGCCGAACACCGCTCCCTTGCGCAGGACGGCGCAGGTCTTTTTCGTCACGTCGGCCTTGACCGCGCGGTCCTCGAACACGGCCTCGACGACAAGATCGACATTCTTGAGCGCCGCGAAGTCGGCTGTGGGACGGATACGGTCCAGCACTTCCGCCTTTCTCTCAGGTGTCGACCGCCCCTTCTCGATCTGCCGGTCGAGAATCTTAGCCGCATGATCGCGCCCCGCATTCGCCCGCTCGAGCGTGGTATCGAGGAGCACGACATCGATGCCGGCGAGCGCCGACACATAAGCAATACCGGCGCCCATTACGCCAGCACCGAGCACACCGAGGGACTGGACATCCGTCCGCGCTTCCGCCTTCGGACGCCGCGCGCCTTTGCCGAGCTCCTGCATCGAGAGGAACAGCGAGCGCATCATGTTGCGGCTCGTGGGCTCCAGAAGGCACTTCACGAAATAGCGCGCCTCGATGCGCAAGCCGGTATCGATCGGCACCAGCATGCCTTCATAGACACATGACATGATGTAGCGTTGAGCGGGATAGTTGTCGTGCGTCTCCTTGCGGAGCATGGCATTGCCCATCGTAAAAAGCTGACTGCCGCTGGGCGAATAGGGTCCGCCGCCGGGAATCTTGAAATCCTTTTTGTCCCACGGCTGAACGGGATCCGGCGCGCCTTTGATCCATGCCTTCGCATTTGCGACCACGTCGCTCGCCGGCACGACAGCCTGGACAAGCTTGATCGCCAGGGCCTGCTGGGGGTTGACGCTTTGGCCCTGCAACAGAAGCCGCGAAGCTTGCATGGCCCCGACCAGTCGCGGCAGTCGCTGGGTTCCGCCGCCACCGGGCAGAAGCCCGATCTTCGACTCCGGCAGTCCGAGCTCGATTCTTGGATTGTCCGCCACCACGCGGTAGTGACAGGCAAGCGCCACCTCCAGGCCGGCGCCCAGCGCCAGACCATTGATGGCAGCCGCTACCGGCTTGCCGCAGGTCTCCAGCTTTCGCATGGCGTGATGGAAGTCCATCAACGTCTTCATGCCATCGCTGATAAGCTCCTGGGGTGCCGACGACGCCTTGCTCACGATCGCTTCCAACTCGTCGATCGCAGCGCCGGCACAAAAACCGTTCGGCTTGGCGCTCGTGATGACGAGCCCCTTGATGGAGGCATCAGAAGCGATCTTTTCCGCCACCTGCATCAGCTCGGCAGCGGCCGCGTTGGTGCGCACGTTCATCGACCGGCCGGGTGTGTCCCAAGCCAGAGTTACGATTCCGTCCGCGTCCAGATCCCATTTGAAATTCTCGAGTTTCATGACCGATTTCCTCAGACGCGTTCCAGAATTGTCGCCGTTCCCATTCCGGCTCCGACGCAAAGCAGCACCATGGCCGTCTTGGCGTTGCGGCGTTCCATCTCGTCGACCACGGTGCCGACGAGCATCGCACCGGTTGCTCCGAGCGGATGGCCCATGGCAATGGCGCCGCCATTCACGTTCATTTTCTCGTGCGGGATATCGAGCTCGTGCATGAATCGCAGCACGACGGAGGCGAAGGCCTCGTTGAGCTCGTACAGATCGATGTCGTCCTTGTTCATGCCGGCGCGTTTGAGAGCCTTCCTCGCGACGGCCGCCGGACCGGTGAGCATGATGCATGGTTCCGAACCTATGGATGCATAGGCGCGAATGCGCGCACGCGGCTTGAGGCCCATCGCTTCGCCGGCGCTTTTGTTGCCGAGCAGCACTGCAGCGGCGCCGTCGACGATGCCGGAAGAATTTCCCGCGTGGTGGACATGATTGACCTTCTCCACCTGCGGATAGCGCTGGATGGCGACGGAGTCGAAACCAAGATCGCCGATCTGTTCGAACGACGGTCTGAGCGACGCCAGCGATTGCATGGTGGCGTCGGGCCGCATGTGCTCGTCGTGATCGAGCAGCGTCTGGCCCAGAATGTCCTTCACCGGCACGACGGATTTCCTGAAGTAACCGTTCTTCCAGGCGTGGGCGGCGCGCTTTTGGCTCTCCACGGCGAAGGCGTCGACATCGGTGCGGGTAACGCCGTCAAGTGTCGCGATAAGATCGGCGCTGATGCCCTGCGGAATGTAATACGATTTGTACGCGACCTGGGGATCGACGGACCAGGATCCGCCGGCAGAACCCATCCCGACGCGGCTCATGGATTCGACGCCGCCGCCGATCGCCATTTCCGACTGCCCCGCCATCACCTGGCCGGCGGCCATGTTGGTGGCTTCAAGCCCGCTGGCGCAGAACCGGTTGATCTGCACACCGGCGACAGTTTCGGCGTAGTCCGCGTTGATGACGGCAAGGCGTGCAATGTCCGCACCCGCTTCCCCAACGGGATCGACGCATCCCAGCACAACGTCGTCGACGATCGACGTGTCGAGATTGTTGCGATCGCGGATGGCGCGCAGTGCCTGAGTCGCCAGTTCGACCGCGGTCACTTCGTGCAAGGCGCCGTCCTTCTTTCCCTTCCCGCGCGGTGTCCGTACCGCGTCGTAGACAAAACAATCGGTCATAGGTTGTCGCCTCCGTTTCGATAACCAAAGTCAAGTAAATACTCAAAGGCTGCGCGCAATCAGCACCTTCATGATCTCGTTAGTGCCGCCGTAGATTCGCTGCACGCGGCTGTCCGCGTACATGCGCGCAATGGGATATTCATTCATGTAGCCGTAGCCGCCATGCAGCTGCAGGCACTCGTCGACGATCTTGCATTGCATCTCGGTCAGCCAGAGCTTGGCCATTGACGCAAGCGTGGCATCGAGCCTGCCCTTGAGATGCTGCTCCACGCAGTATTGGCAGAAGACCTTGCCGACGGTCGCTTCGGTCTTGCATTCGGCGAGCTTGAACTGGGTGTTCTGAAACTCGATGATCTGCTTGCCGAAAGCGCGGCGCTGCTTGACGTAGTCGGCCGTCACCTCCAGCGCTCGTTCCATGACCGCAAGAGCCTGCAACGCAATGATCAGCCGCTCCTGCGGCAGCTGCTGCATAAGCTGAACAAAGCCCATGCCTTCGTCGGCGCCGATCAGATTCGCGGTTGGTACGGCCACATCGTCGAAGAACAGCTCTGCGGTGTCGTTGGCCTTCTGACCGATCTTGTCGAGCACGCGGCCGCGGCGAAACCCTTCCACGGCATCGGTCTCCACACACACGAGCGAAATGCCTTTGGCGCCCTGGCCGGGATCGGTTTTCGCGACGACGATGATGAAGTTGGCCGTTCCGCCATTGGTGATGAACGTCTTGGAGCCGTTGATGACGTACCGGTTGCCATCGCGCCGGGCAGTCGTCTTGACGCCCTGCAGGTCCGAGCCGGCGCCCGGCTCCGTCATGGCGATGGCGCCGACGAGCTCGCCGGAAGCCAGACGCGGTAACCAATTCCTCTTCTGCTCCTCCGAGCCGTAGTGCAGGATGTACGGCGCAACGATGGCGTTGTGCAGCACTATTCCCCAGCCATCGATGCCGCGTCTGCCGAGCGCGTCGATAATGACCGCTTCGTGCGCGAACGTCCCCCCGGGCCCGCCGTAGTCCTCCGGCGTGGATGCACACAACAGCCCTGCCGCGCCGGCCTTGTTCCAAAGCTGCCGGTCGACGGCATGTTGCGCGGTATAGCGTTCCGCATTCGGCTCGACTTCCCGTTCGACGAATTTGGCGACCCCATCAGCGAAGATGCGCAAATCCTCGGTCATGTAGGCAGGCTGTTCGACATCGAGCATGGCTTAATCCTCCCGCGGGATGACGCCGTAGCCGGTCACCCTGACGTCCGGGCGGCGCGGCGGCTGTCGCTCCGCCAGCTTGTTTTCGATCATCGTAAGCCCAAGCCTCAGCTCGGCAAGCGACTCTTCGATGTCTGCCTTCTGCCGCTCGAGCAACGCCAAGCGTTCGGAGAATTTGTCACGCGCATAAGCGAGCTGGGCGAAGCCGCCGTCGCCGAAGTCGTAGAGGTCGAGCATTTCCCGGATTTCGGCGAGCGAAAAACCCACCCGCCTGCCACGCAGAATCAACGTCAGGCGGGCACGGTCGCGCGCAGTATAGACTCTGGTCTGGCCCCGTCGCTCGGGGCAAATAAGCCCCTCCGCCTCGTAATGCCGCAGGGTACGGGCGGTGACCCCGAGTTCCTTGCCGAGATCGCGAATGGAGTAGGTACGGCCCACGCTTGCTATGCGGACCCACGGAAGGAGTCCGGCCCTGAGATTTCGGCCAGACTCCTAATTTACCTTTACGTCAACGTCAAGTTTCCTACGCCGCGGCCCGGACCGGCTCCCCCTCGCGCTCAAGATTCTCCGCCGCAAAATGCCAATTCAGCCTGCCCACGACTGCTTCCAGGTATTTGGCACGTTGGTTCTGATAGTCGAGATAATAGGCGTGCTCCCAGACATCGATGGCAAGCAGGCAGTTGACGTGCTGGGCCATGGGATCCAGGGCGTTCGGCGTCTTTGCAACGGAGAGCTTGCCGCCCTTGGAGACAAGCCACGCCCATCCGCTGCCAAACTGGGCAGCGCCGGCCTGGGCAAACTGTTTCAGAAACTGATCGAACCCACCGAAATCCCGTTCGATGGCCTGGGAGAGTTTGCCTTCCGGCCGGCCAGGCTTCGGCGCCAGACTGCGCCAGTAGAAGTCGTGGTTCCATACCTGCCCTGCATTGTTGAAGATCTTCTTTTCGTTTTCGGTCTGGCTGCCGGCAGCGGTTGGCACGACCTGTTCCAGCGGCATTTCGGCATAACGGGAGCCTTGAACCAGCTTGTTCAGTGTCTCGACGTAGGTGTGGTGATGCTTGTGATAATGAAAGCCCACGGTGCGCGCGGAGATTACGGGCTCCAGCGCACTCTCGTCGTAAGGCAAGGGCGAAAGCGTGAAGGGTTTGGCCATCGGACGTTGCTCCGGGTTGAGGATTTGCGGGCGCGCCGAGCCGGAGAACGGCAACTCGAAGCTCCGGCGCGAAACTGCGTTCAGAGATTCAAAGCCGTGTGGCGCCGATGGGTTCCGCGCAAATTTATGTCACGTGAATGAATTGGCAGGACCAGGTCGGCGGGAATTCCCGCCGGCGGGGGATTCGACAACCTTGGAAACACGAATCTCTCCAAATGTGTCATGGCCCGCGACGGCGGGCCGTGACAACATGTTTAGGATGCAAGTGGGTCGTCACCACCAGAAAACCGACACTTTGGAATTTCCAGAAAGGCTCGGCCTCAAACCATGGCTGACAAACGCATAAAGATTGCCCGGATCATCCACACCATCCACGCGACGACGGACATCTACGGTTGCCGGTTGCTTTATCAGGATGCACTGGGTGGCCTGGTATTCGCCGAAAACTATTTCGCAGCCGAGGACCGCGACGCCGCGCTGCTTTATGTCACCAACCATATGATCGAGCCCATGGCGCCGCGCGATCCGGCAAACATCGAAAAGCCTTTTGCCCGGCTGGCGAGCAAGATCGGCCAGGCATTCCATTCCTTCGAGCTGAAAGTGGAAGACGGCAAGACGGCATCGCAGGCATTGCGCGATGCGGGCTGCAAGGTCGCAAGCGACTACGGTATCTTCTTCTTCGTCAAGGCGGAGTCGACCGGCGGCGTGTTGTTGGAAGTTTGCGAGACACCGATGCCGAACGATCCTTACGACCGCAAGGGCTGGGGACCGAATGCGGGCGCGGGCCATGCGTGCTCGGTCGAGAGCCTCGATCACATCGCCTGCGTGACCGCAGAGATCGACAAGGCACTGCGCTTCTTCACCGAACTGGTTGACGGCGAAGTGCTGTCGGACGAGCGCACCGCCCTGCCTCAACCGGGACGGCGCGTGCTGCTGCGCGTGGGTGACACCAAGGTTGCCTTCATTCAACCAGACGATAGGTCGTCCGGCCCGCTCGGTGCGTTCCTGGCCAAACCGCAATCCGGGATCTATGCGCTCGTCTGGCAAGTCAACGACGAGACTCGAGCCAAGGCCCATTTCGACGGCAGACTGAAGTTGCGCCTGACGCAGGAGGGTTGCGTCTCGCCGGGCTTCGCAATCCATCCCGACGATTTCTTCGGCGGCCGTCACGAATTCGTTGCCGCTTCCCCCAAATAATCTGGCCATGGAGATCTCGCATGACATTTTCGGAGCAGTACGGGCCATGGGCCCTGATTGCCGGAGCATCGGAAGGAACCGGTGCTGCGTTTGCGCGGCAGCTCGCGGCAAAGGGGCTCAATCTCGTCCTGGTTGCCCGGCGCAAGCAGCCGCTGGACCTTCTTGCGGCTGACATCCGCGCGCGTTCAGACGTCCAATGCATCATCGCCACGATCGATCTGAGCAGCGCCGATGCAGACCGACGCATGGCGGAGTCCGCCGACGGTCGCGAGATCGGGCTGCTCATTCTCAATGCCGGTGCCGATCCCAACGGATCGATGTTTCTTGACAATGATCTCGCCAATTGGGACGAGCTGGCCATGCGCAATGTGATGACCGTGATGCGCGCGTGTCATCATTTTGCGAAGCCGATGCGCGAACGCAAGAAGGGCGGCATCATCCTCGTCGGTTCGGGCGCATGCTATGGCGGCCTGCCCGGCATAACGGTTTACGGCGCCACCAAGGCATTCGATCTCGTCTTCGGCGAAGGGTTGTGGGCGGAGTTGCGTCCCTATGGCGTCGACGTGCTGAACCTGATCATGGGCAAGACGGATACGCCGGCGCACCGCGAGCTGATGGCGCGGCTCGGCATCGCCTTTCCCGACGATTGCGCCTCGGCGGATGAAGTGGCAGCCAAAGGGCTCGAACGCCTGCCGCACGGACCGGTGCAGAACTGGGGATTGTCCGACGACGATCCCGGCTACGCCGGCACGTCGGCCGCAGCCCGGCGCCAGCGCATCCTGGCGATTGCCGAGGCATCGGCAGCGTATGCGAAGAAGCGATAGAAGGTTGTGGGGCCGCCCGCGAAGACTTGCTACGTGACCCATTCGCTCATCCCGTCCACCCTTCACGTTTGGCCCAGTCGAGGGCCTTCACAAGGCCGCGTTCGAAGCGATCGAACAGTTCGTCGATTTCCGCCTCCTCGATAACGAGCGGCGGGCACAGTGCGATGCGATCGCCCACCAGTGGACGGCAGATCACACCTTCCTCTTCGACCAGCTTTGCGATCTGGGCGGCGGCGGTCTTTGCCGGTTCGAAGTTCTGTTTCGTCTTCTTGTCGGCGACGATCTCGATGCCCCCGATCAGCCCGATACCCCGCGCTTCGCCGATCAGCGGATGATCCGCCAGTCGAGCGAGCCGTTCCAGGAATCGCGGAGCTACGTGTCGGACATGGCCCACCACGTCGCGCTCCTGGAAAATCTCGATCGTTTTCAGCGCCACAGCGCAGGCGACGGGATGTCCGGAGTAGGTGAACCCGTGGCCGAAGACACCAATGCGTCCGGACTCCGCTTCGATCGTTTCGCAAAGCTCGGGCGACAGCAGCACCGCCGAGATCGGCAAATAGGCCGATGACAGAGCTTTGGCGACCGTCATCGATTGCGGCTCGAACCCATACGTGGCGCAGCCGAACCAGTTTCCGGTGCGGCCGAAGCCGGTGATCACCTCGTCGTCGATGATCGGGATGCCGTGGCGATGGAGCACGCGCGTCACCGCATCGAAATAGCCTTGTGGCGGCAGGATGACGCCGCCCGCACCCTGAAGCGGCTCCAGAATCATCGCTGCGATCGTTTCCGGACCTTCGTTCTCGATCAGCGCCTCGAGACTCTTCGCCATGCGGCCGGAAAACTCCAGCTCGCTCTCCCCGGGCTCGGCGTTGCGGTAATAGTGGGGACATTCGGCAAAGCGCACGAAGTCGAGCGGCAGATCGAAGCTTTGCTGATTGGCCGGCAGACCCGTCAGACTAGCGCTGGCGATCGTCACGCCGTGATAGGCCTTTATGCGGCTGACGATCTTTTTCCGGGCCGGTTTGCCGCGTGCATTGTTGAGGTACCAGAAGAGTTTGATCTGCGTGTCGTTCGCTTCCGAGCCGGAGTTGGCAAAAAAGACTTTGCCGACGGGAAACGGCGATATCTCCTTGAGCTTTTCGGCCAGCGCGATGGCCGGCTCGTGACTGCGGCCGGCAAAAAGATGGCCATATGCGAGCTTGCGCATCTGCTCCGTGGCCGCCTCGATCAGCGCCTCCTCGCCCCAGCCCAGCGCCGTGCACCACAGCCCGGACATGGCTTCGATATAGTCTTTGCCGCGCTCGTCGAAGACATGCACACCGCGGCCGTTTTCCAGCACCAGCGAACCGGTCTCGCGCAGCTTCACGAGATTGGTATAGGGGTGCAGGACGCTGGAGATGTCGCGGGTTTGAGCATTGGTGAGCGGCATGGCGGCAATTCCGTGGGGTGACCGGTCGATTAACGCCGGCTGGCGCGGGCCAGTCAACGCGCCCGCACCGCGTTGCCCCGGTGCGCAAGCGTTCTTATGATGGCCCACGGCATATCGGGGGCCTTTGGCAATGCTTGGCTTGATGCAGGAGTGGCCGCTCTTGATCCACAAGATCATCGACCACGCGGCGCTTTATCACAACGACCGCGAGGTCGTGACGCGCTCGGTCGAAGGACCGATCACGCGCACCACCTATGGCGAGATTGCGCGGCGAGCCCGCCGCTGCGCCAAAGCGCTCGAGAAGCTCGGCATCCGGCAAGGCGACAGAGTTGGCACGCTGGCCTGGAACACGGCGCGGCACCTGGAGACCTGGTATGGCATCGCCGGCATCGGCGCCGTCTATCACACGCTGAACCCCCGCCTCTTTCCCGATCAGATAGTTTATATTGCCAATCACGCGGAAGACCGCGTGCTGTTCTTCGACATCAGCTTTGCCGATCTCGTCGCGGCCATCGCGCCCAGGCTGAAAAGCGTGAAGCATTACATTGCACTGACGGACAAGCTCCATCTTCCGCCGGTGAAGCTGCGTAATCTGATCGCCTACGAGGATTTCATCGGCGCAGTCGGCGAGGATTACCAATGGAAGCCGCTCGACGAAAATGCGGCTTGCGGGCTCTGCTACACCTCCGGAACGACGGGACACCCGAAAGGCGTGCTTTACAGTCATCGCTCCAACGTGTTGCACGCGTTCATGGCGGCTCAAATGGATGCGCTGGGTGTCCGCAATGTGGATAGCGTGCTTCCCATCGTCCCGATGTTTCACGCCAATGCCTGGGCACTCGCCTTCACGGCGCCGATGGTGGGTGCCAAGCTCGTGCTGCCGGGCGCGAAACTCGACGGCACCTCGGTGTGCGAGCTCATGGAAAGCGAAAAGATCACGATGAGTGCCGGCGTACCCACCGTCTGGCTGGGGATGCTGCAGCACCTGGAGGCCACCGGCAAGACGCTGCCGCTCCTGAAGAGGATATTCACCGGCGGCTCCGCATGTCCCCGGGCCATCATCGAAACTCTGGAAAAGCGCTACGGGATCGAAGTCGCGCACGCCTGGGGCATGACGGAGCTGAGCCCCATCGGCACGGTGGGCTCGATGAGCGCGCATTGCGCCGAACTGCCGCATGAACAGCAGATTGTTTACAAGCTCAAACAGGGTCGGCCGGTGTTCGGCGTAGAGATGAAGATTGTCGACGATGAAGACAGGGAATTGCCGCGCGACGGCAAGGCCTTCGGCCATCTCAAAGTGAGAGGACCCGCAGTTGCCAAGGGCTATTTCCGGGGTGACGGGACAAGCGCCTTCGACAAGAACGGCTGGTTCGATACCGGAGACATCGCAACCATCGACTCCGAGGGTTACATGACGATCACCGACCGCGCCAAGGACGTCATCAAGTCGGGTGGCGAGTGGATTTCGTCGATCGAGATCGAGAACGTTACCGTCGGTCATCCCGCCGTGGCGGAGGCAGCAGTTATCGGTATCGCCCATCCGAAATGGGATGAACGCCCGTTGCTCATCGTGGTGCTCAAGCCGCATCACACGACGACGAAGGAACAGATTATCGAATTTCTCACCGGCAAGATCGCCAAATGGTGGATGCCCGACGACGTATTGTTCGCAAAGGAAATTCCGCACACGGCAACCGGCAAGATTCAAAAAACGACGTTGCGCGAGCTGTACGGACGGCACACGTTGCCGACGGCCGTCGAATAGCGCCCGATGAGCGCTCGCCTCATGGGCAGTGTTGCGAGGCTTGCCTTCCTGGCCTTCCTGATCTCTGTCGTCGTGGGCCTGGCGGCAGGGCTCGGGACCCGCGCACACCTTTGGGGCTACGAAACCGGATTCATCCGGATTTTCCCGTTCTGTCCTTATGCCGCGGCCGTCGGAGTCGTGCTCGGCATCGTCTGGGCTCTCATCGCGCTCTTCACGAATGCCGGTA
>Ga0335085_10004290_pt1 | contig 23776 bp, 21 predicted proteins | sample Lox_Sample_45_FD_206712 | JGI IMG/M metagenome (GOLD analysis project Ga0335085, IMG submission 206712) | Soil microbial communities from Loxahatchee National Wildlife Refuge, Florida, United States - Lox_Sample_4.5 | ecosystem: Environmental > Terrestrial > Soil > Wetlands | place: USA...
CCCCTACTACGACTTGCGCCCGAAGTATCCGGACGAAATGCGAAACCAGATTGCCGACACCGTGACCTGGACGCATGGAACCCACACCATCAAAGCCGGTGCGGATTACAGCCGCGTGAAAGACCAGATCGCTCATCTCTACCAGCAAGTCGGCCAGTTCAACTACAGCAGTGTCTCGAACTACTTGGAGGATCTCTACGCGCCTACCTGCGCTACAGGTAACACCTCTGTTCCCTGCGCTTCGCATTATTCGAGCTACGCCCAATCTTTTGGCCCCTTGGGTTTTACCTTTTCCACCAACGATATTGCCCTGTTCGCGCAGGATGATTGGAAGGTTCTGCCCCGCTTCACTCTCTCCTACGGCTTGCGGTGGGAGTACCAGACACTTCCCGCCCCGCTCTTCCCCAACGCCGCCGTTCCTGGAACTACGAAATACCCTGACGCCAACAAGGACTTTGGGCCGCGGGTGGGCTTTGCCTGGGATGCCACGGGTGATGGAAAGACATCCGTACGCGGGGGCTTCGGCATCTACTATGGGCGAATCATTAATGGCACCATCTTCAGTCTCCTTACTCAGAGTGGTATAGGGGGCCAGCCGGGCTATAGTTTCAGCAGCGCTGCCGTCGGCGGACCCAATTTCCCACAGGTCATCGCCACTCAGCCCTCCAGCGGTGCGGCTAAACCGTCGGCTATGTTCTTGAGCTCGAATTTCAAGAACCCGCAAATCGACGAGGTGGACTTCGCCGTCGAGCGGAACGTGGGCTGGAACACGGTTTTCTCGGTGAGCTACATGGGGGGATTCGGACACTTCCTGCCCCAGCTTACCGATGACAACATTTGCTCCTCGACTTCCGCGACGGTAACGGACTGCTCCGCCGGCGCCAAGACCATTACCTACGCTGTGGCCAAGGGGGGACCGCTCGCCGGAGCGACCTACTCCACCACGCTCTTTAACCATCGGCCGAACCCCAATTTCAACCAGATCATCGAGATCTTCGGCGTCAATACCAATTACAATGCCCTGGTTTTGGCCGTGAACCACCGGCTGAGCCATTCCATTCAGTTCAATGCCAATTACACCTGGTCGCATGCGCTGGACTACAATCCCTCCCAGGGAACTACGCTCACGGCGAGCAGCGGCTATACCATGTTTGCCCCCAACAATGTGGGCCTGGAATATGGCAACTCCAACAACAATGTTCCGAACCGTTTGGTCTTCAACATGATTCTCAACTCACCCTGGCACGTAAAGGGTAAGCTGGGACTTCTGGCCAACGGTTGGCAGATGGCGCCCATTTACCAGGTGCAGTCCGGCCTTCCCTACTCGTTGACCACCAGCGGCACGGCGCCCGGCGCCGCGACCTCCGGAGGCGGAATCAATGGCTCCGACGGCCGCTTTGGCATCGACCTCTTGGGACGCAATGACTTCAGGATGCGCGGTACGAGGAATTTAGACTTGCGCGTCTCCAAAACCATCCCCATCAAGGAAAAAGTCAACCTGGAGCTGATGGCCGAAGCGTTTAACCTCTTCAACCACTTCAATGCCACGGGGGTAAATTCTACCGGTTACAGTGTCACGACAAGCGGCACGATTACGGACACCACCGGCGCCACCGTACCTTGCAGCTCGGCCGCGCCTTGCCTGAACTCCTTTACGTCTTTTGGTACCTTTTCCAGTGCCAACAGCAACTTTATCTACTCCACCCGGCAAATCCAGATCGGGGGGTTCTTGAGGTTCTAAGCAGTTTAGTTTGCAGAAATCAAACGCGGCGGCCGAAGCCGCCGCGTTTTTTTTGGTGTGCCGAGCATGTTCGACAGCTTGTAGGTGAAAGTCCCCTTCACAACCTGATGGAGGTAAAGTGATAGCGAAGCGCAACGGCGTCGTCGCGAGGCGGGGTCGGAAAGAAGCGTGGAGCAAACGTGCGAGCCGATGAACAAAAAGCGGGTGACCGCTTACCTATGTCGATTACGGGGGAGCCCGTTCATCCCTCCCGGCTCAGGACGAGCCAGGGGCAAGAGGGTCAAGATTACTTGTTGCCGTTGCCATTCGTGAAGCGGCTGAGGACTTGCGCTAATTCCTGCTCTGACCGCAGCCCTACTACCTTTTCCACGACGTTTCCGTCTTGCAACAAAACCAGCGTGGGAATGGACCGGACCCCGAACTTGTTGGCGATATCAGGTAGCTCGTCCACGTTGACCTTCGCGAAAGTGACCTGTTCGCCGTATTTCTCCGCCAGCCGATCGAACGTCGGCGAGAGCATTTTGCAGGGGCCGCACCAGTTCGCCCAGAAGTCCAAAAATACCGGCTTGGTGCTGGTCTCGATTCCCTGCCAATCGGCGGATTGAACATGTAAAACCTTTTCCATTTTATTTTCCTTGCCTCCCGAAGCTTTAGATGCAATCCAGCATAAATCGATACACAAGATCCTGGAATTGGGGACGCCTTCCAGACCATGAGATGCTGTGCAGATCCTGGAGATATCCCGTACAATGACTACTGTCATACTGGGCAGAGCAGAATGAATTGGAGGAGGCAAAATGGCGGCCAAGTGGTTATTGAAATCTGACCCCGAGCATTATTCCTTTACCGACCTTGAACGCGACGGCAAAACCGTTTGGGACGGAATCTCCAATAACTTGGCGCTGAAACACCTGCGGAATGTGCGTCGCGGGGACCTGGTCATGGTTTATCACACCGGTGATGAGCGGGCGGTGGTGGGCCTGGCGGAAGCCGTCAGTGACCCTTACCCCGACCCTCAACAGAAAGACGCACGCTTGGTGGTCATCGACCTACAGGCAGGGGAGAAACTCAGCCGACCGGTGACCCTCGACGAAATCAAGAAATCAAGCGCCCTCAAGAAATTCGATCTCGTGCGCCTACCGCGCCTTTCCGTGATGCCTGTCTCCGGCGCTCAGTGGACCGCCATCCTGGCGATGGCGGCGAAGAGTCATTAATTTGATTTTCTTCCCTCTCCCCCCAGGGGGTGAGGCTAATAGATTCAAATGCCCAACGCCGCTAACGATCTCGCCCAACTCCAGCACCAAGTGATCGCCTGCACTCGCTGCACAAACCTCATTGCCTACTGCCGCCAGGTGGCCAATGAAAAGCGCCGCATGTATCGTGAATGCGATTACTGGGGAAAACCCGTGCCAAGCTTCGGCGACCCTCGCGCCGAGCTCCTGATCCTCGGCCTAGCGCCCGGAGCCCATGGCGCCAACCGCACGGGGCGGATGTTTACGGGTGACCGCTCGGGTGATTTCCTCTATCGCGGCCTTCATGAGGCGGGATTCGCGAATCAGCCTACCTCGCGGGACCGGAACGACGGGCTGGAGCTTCGCAACTGTTACATCACCGCGCCGCTCCGTTGCCCACCACCCGCGAATAAACCAAGCCCGGAAGAGTTACGCAATTGCCAGCCGTACCTGGAGAGGGAATTAGAGATCTTGACGCGCCTGCGCGCCGTCCTGGCGCTGGGGCGCATCGCGTTTGAGGCTTACCTGCGGGTGGTCGGTAAGGGCGAGGGCTTCCCGCGCCGGTCGACCCTGGTATTCTCCCACGGGGCAAGTTTGTTGCTGCCGCCAGGCCTGCCCCGCCTGTTCTGCTCCTACCACCCCAGCCAGCAAAACACCCAGACCGGCCGCCTTACCAAGGAAATGTTTCAGCAAGTGCTGCGCGACATTCGCGAATTTCTTGCTTCATAAATCCCAAATGCACGGGGACGGCTTGCCGCCCCCCCGTCCATATTTCCGCCGCACCAGGAGGCGCGGGGGCACCCCACGTGGGCGCTCTTACATCCCAGCCCCAAAGGGGCGCGCTAACACAGCCCGGCCATCGGCCCATAAGCGCTAACTTAACGAAATTGGCCCTCTCCCTCGGGGAGAGGGGGGACCGCAAGGCGGAGGGGGCCCCACGCTCCGCTTGTCGTGGGGGTGAGGGGTTCCTCCATCGTATGCCCGAGGCCTGCGATTCAAAGTCGGAGCCGAGGGAAGGCGATGGGCATCGAATTACCCGGTAGAAAGTGACCCCTCATCCGGCCTCGTACCTCGGCCGCCTTCTCCCCAGGGGAGAAGGGTATCCTTTCAAGGGCTCGTAGCCAGCAAGGATTTGGGACAATTGCACATCCTCCAAAAAAGGCTCTTTCCACCCCCAGGAAGTCTCTAAATGGTGGGGTTGAGGATGGCCGACAACGTGCTAGGCTACCAAGTTCAGGGCACGTTCGGCGTGAAATCGCGTAGGGCGGTAGATGGTAAACGGTCGACCGTCAACAGCAGACGGTAGGATGTAGACGGGGAAAGTGGCGGCCAGCCCCTTAGCCCGGCCCTGCGAGCCGCGATAGAGGCTGAGGGGTGTATAGGGGTAGTCGACAACCGGCAACCCCAGTTGGTCACCCCCTTGCCCTCTCCTTTATCAGCGCGGGGAATTACCCGCAGAATTTTCATATTTCGTCTTGGGCGGAGTGCGGGAAAGTTCGCAAAAATCCCCCGCCTTTCCACTATGTTGAACATAATAAATGTACTTGGCGAAATTCCTCATGAGGTCCCGAAATGTGTAAATTATTGAAAACAAAACTGTTTATTTGATTGCATCGCGGCCGTCCCTAAAAAGCGCGGGGGGGAAAAATGAAGGTAACCTCCATTATGTTATTGAAAACAAATATAGAAAAAATGCCCGAAACCTGTCTTTCCATTATGTCATTGAAAATAAAGATAGTTGTAGGCATCTTTCCATTGTGTTGATGAAAAGAAAGTGAGTTAACATGAACGCACCACCCACAAAGAGACCCCCCACCCCCCTTCTCCGTCGGGCACCCTCTCCACGAGGGAGAGGGATAGAAATCAGAATCGCAGCACCTTCCCCGGGAAGAAGGGTATCCGTCAGCTCACGGACAAGTGAGGAGCCATGCTCAATCCCGTTGGACTTTTACGTGGCCGTGCCTTTCGCTGCTCTTTTCTTGACTTGGCGTTCAGCCACCTCATAGAATTGAATGTTTGGCCGAATTGAGAAACCATCCACTTACATGCCCATCCGCCTTTACAACACGCTGACCCGCCAGATTGAGGAGTTCAAGCCTCTCGAAGGCAACACCGTTCGACTTTATACCTGCGGACCTACGGTTTACGCCTTTGCGCACATCGGCAACTTCCGCACCTTCCTTTTTCAGGATACCCTTCGCCGGTACCTGCGGTACGCGGGTTACGAGCTTCGGCACGTCATCAATCTCACGGACGTGGATGACAACACGATCCACAATTCCCAGGCAGCGGGGATGCCGCTCCGCGCTTACACTGACAAGTACATCGAGGCTTTCCTCGTCGATCGCCAACTCCTGAACCTGGAGGAGCCGGAGTTTCTGGTCCGCGCTACCGACTGCATCCCGGAAATGGTGAAGCTCATCCAGACGCTTGTGGATAAGGGCTTTGCATATTCCAGTGAAGGGTCGGTTTATTTCAAGGTTGCCGCATTCCCGCCTTACGGCCACTTAACGCATGTGGATTTTTCCGGAGTGCGCCCCGGCGCCCGCGTGGATACGGACAAGTACGACAAGGAAAACGCCCGTGACTTCGTATTGTGGAAAGCAGCCAAAGAAGGTGAGCCTTTCTGGGAAACACCCTTCGGTCCTGGCCGGCCCGGCTGGCACATTGAGTGCTCTGCCATGTCGATGAAATTCCTGGGGGAGACTTTTGACATCCACTCCGGCGGCAGCGACCTGATTTTTCCCCATCACGAAAACGAAATCGCGCAGAGCGAAGCCGCCACAGGCAAGCCCTTCGTCAAGGTGTGGATGCACGCCGAGCACCTGATCGTCAACGGTGAGAAGATGTCGAAATCCCTCGGCAATTTTTACACCCTCCGCGACCTGATCAACAAAGGTTATAAGCCCTCGGCGGTCCGCTATCTTCTCGCTTCGGTGCCCCACCGCAAGCCCCTGAATTTCACTTTTGACGGTTTGCACCAGGCGCAGCAGTCCATCGATCGGTTGCGAAATTTCCGCTTCCGCCTCACCAAGGAGACTTTTCCCGCCGGCGAGAGTTTGACCCTGCAAAATCGCGCGCGTGAGGCGCGGCAGAAATTTGAAGCGGGGCTTGACGACAACTTGAACACGGCGGAAGCGCTGGGCGCGATTTTCGATATGGTTCGTGACGGTAACACCGCGATGGATAAGGGGGAATTCCACGACGGGGACCGTGGCGCTTTTCTTGACACTCTCGAGCGTTGGGACCGGATTTTCGCCGTGCTCGAGGATGACGACCACGCCAAGCTGGTGAAGTTTGGGTTCGTCAAGCCCTCAGCGGCCGTGGCGGATTCCGCGGCGGTAGCGGGGGCAGAAATGTCGACTCCGGAAACCGGCAACGGCCAACCGGGCCCGGGGCTTGTCGTAACCCTGAGCGATGAAGAAATCGAAAAATTGATTGTGGACCGCGCCGCCGCGCGGCGTGGGGGCAACTACGCCCGCTCAGATGAGATTCGAGCGAATTTGCTCAAGGCCGGTGTTATACTGGAAGATACGAAATCTGGAGCGCGTTGGAAGCGGAAGTAGCAATGCGAAATCTGCGAATCAGTCTTCCGTTATTGGCTCGGCCCAACCTGTTTGGGGGCGATTAATCCTCTCCGCCATCTCCATACTGAAGGATCCTGAAACCAGCGCAGACGCTGCCCCAGGCAGCGGAGAGGGGAAACTTGATGGAAACCAAACTGCCGCACATTTCGACGCCGCTTCCCGGGCCCGAGGCCCAGAAAATCCTGGCGCTCGACAAGCAATTCGTTTCGCCTTCCTATACCCGTGACTATCCGCTTGTCGCCAAGCGTGGACAAGGCGCAATCATCGAGGACGTTGATGGAAACTCGTTTCTCGATTTTGCCGCCGGGATTGCCGTGGTCTCGACCGGACATTGCCACCCCGATGTGGTGCGGGCCATCCAGAAGCAGGCCGAAACCCTCATCCATATGTCGGGGACGGATTTTTACTACCCGTTACTGGCACAATTGGCGGAAAAAATGGCCCGGATCACACCCGGAACATCACCGAAGCGCGTCGCTTTTGGCAATTCCGGCACCGAGGCCATGGAAGCGGCAATGAAGATTGCGCGCTACCACACCAAGCGCCACCGGTTTATTGCCTTTCTCGGCTCGTTCCACGGACGGACCTTCGGGGCGCTCTCACTCACGGCCAGCAAGGCGGTGCAGCGGCGCGGATTCGGACCTCTTCTTTCGGGTGTCGATCACGTGCCCTATGCCAATCCTTATCGCTGTCCGCAAGGTCACCGCGCACCGGACTGCGTGTGCGATTGCGTGTGCTCCGATCTGATCGAACGGCAAATGTTCAAGACTTCCGTCCCCCCCGAGGAAGTTGCCGCTATCGTGGTGGAACCAATTCAGGGTGAGGGTGGCTACATTATTCCGCCTCCCCGGTTCCTCGATAATCTGCGCCGACTTTGTGACAAATACGGAATCCTTCTGATCTTTGACGAAGTTCAGTGCGGAATGGGGCGGACGGGCAAAATGTGGGCCTGCGACCACGTGGGCGTGGCGCCGGACATTCTCGTAACCGCCAAGGGCATTGCTTCCGGATTGCCCTTGGGCGTGACGGTGGCGCGCGCGGAACTGATGGATTGGGGACCGGGAGCGCATGCCTCGACCTTTGGAGGCAATCCCGTGGCCTGCGCGGCGGCGCTGGAAACCATCCGCCTCTTGGAGGAGAAGTACATCGCCAATGCGGCACGTTTGGGCGAATACATCATGGGAAGAATCGTCGATTGGCCGCACAAGCATCGAACTGTCGGCCAGGTGCGCGGCCGCGGATTGATGATCGGCATCGAGTTGGTCAGGAGCCAGGATTTGCGCGAACCGAACCCGGACGCGCGCCATCGAGTGATCAAACGAGCCTTTGAACTCGGTTTACTCCTGCTGGGTTGCGGTGAGAGCACCGTCCGGCTGATGCCGCCACTGGTGATCGATCGCGAGCAGGCGGATTTTGCGATAGATACGCTGGATCGCTGCATTACGGAAGTGGAACACTATTGAGGATTGCAGAACATAGTGACAGGATCCGTAGCGCCGGCATCCTGCCGGCCTTCAGAAATGCCGCCGGGACGGCGGCGTTACGCAAATAAGCTGTCACTATATACTGTAATCCCCAGTAGGTACTTGGGACTAGGGATTAGGGGATTAGGGACTGGGGAAGAACCTCAGGACCTCATTCCTATCCTCCAGGTACGAGGGGCGGGCAAGTAGGGAAAGGGTTAGGGGGGGATTTCCCCAACACAAAGTCCCTAGCCCCAAACCGCTGAAAGAAAACCTCCATGAGCATTCTCGCGCAGCTCATGTATCAAGCGTTGGTCTGGAAGGAACGTCAACGCGCGCGCTTGGCCGCCCACGCTTTACCCTCCCTCCCCAGCGAAGCGGAGCATTTGAAAACCGGGGCGCGCGGCGAGAACCTGGCGTATTGGTACCTGCGCCAGGCCGGTTATACAATTGTGGCGCGGAATCGCGCTGCCCGCTCCGGCGCAGGGGAGCTCGATTTGGTCGGTTGGGACGGCCCCGTTCTGTCGTTTGTCGAGGTAAAGACCCGGACGACCGCAGATGCCGGCCCGCCGGAGGCGGCAGTTTCCAGGGCGAAACAGAAGCGCATTGGCAGAGCCGCCAGCGAGTATCTTCGCCGCCTGCGGCGAAAACCGTTGAGCTACCGGTTTGACATTGCCAGCGTCGCCTGGGACCCCGAGGCAGGCCTCCAGGTTCGACTGATCAAGGATGCATTCAAAGCCTAAAAGGAATGCCCACAGCCGAGAGGTTACATTCACTGTTGGCTGTTGGCTGTCAGCTGTAAGCCTCAAGGAGCAACGACCTTGCCTGAATTGAGAAAAGACCCCGTTACCGGTCGTTGGGTCATCATCGCCACGGACCGGGCCAAGCGGCCGACGGATTTTGTTCGCGATAAGGTGCAGATTCGCGGCTCGGGTTTCTGCCCGTTTTGTTATGGCAACGAATCCAAGACCCCACCAGAAATTCTCGCTTACCGCAGCGATGGGAGCAGCCGCAATACTCCGGGCTGGTCGCTGCGTGTGGTGGCGAACAAGTTCCCCGCCCTGGGGATTGAAGGCTCGCTGAATCGGCAGGGTGAAGGCCTTTACGACAAGATGAATGGCATCGGTGCGCACGAGGTCATCATTGAGACGCCGAAGCACGAACTGACCCTGGCCTCCTTGCCGGTGCGTCAGGTGGAGGATGTGCTCTGGGCCTATCGTGACCGCATTATCGACCTGAAGAAGGACCGCCGCTTCAAGTACATCCTGATTTTCAAAAACCATGGTGACGCCGCCGGCGCTTCTCTGGAGCACACCCATTCCCAACTGATCGCTTTGCCGGTAGTTCCCAAGCGCGTGACCGAGGAAGTGGATGGTGCGCGTGAGCACTATAACTTCAAGGAGCGCTGTATTTTCTGCGACATTATCCGGCAGGAGACCGAGAGCAAAATTCGCCTGATCTCAGAGAACGATGGGTTTCTGACGATAGCCCCCTTCGCTTCCCGGTTCCCCTTCGAAATGTGGATCATTCCTAAAACGCACCAGTGTGCCTTCGAGGAGTCCCAAAAGGGCGAGTTTGAGCTGCTCGCTCCCATGCTCAAGGACATGCTCGCGCGCCTGGACCGCGTGCTGGATTTTCCCGCTTACAACTATATCGTTCACACCTCACCCATTGGGGAATCCGCCCAGGACTATTATCACTGGCATATGGAGATCATGCCCAAACTCACTAAGGTGGCGGGGTTCGAGTGGGGAACGGGCTTCTATATCAATCCCACCCCCCCGGAAGAGTCGGCAAAATTCCTGCGCGAAGCTGCGGTCCCCGTCGGCGTCTAGTGAGGTTCCAGCTGATCGCATTTTTACCGTCCCCGTACCCGCAGGTCCCAAAAGACGTGGAGTGGGTTCCCGCTACCCATGGACATGCAACTCAAAGTGGAATGTTATTCCGGCTACCGGGCGGATGAACGCCCGCTACGCTTTGAATTTTCGGGGAGGGCGGACGCGCCAAAGTATGAAGTAAAGGAAATCCTTGACCAGTGGTATGGTGCGGGATACCAGTGTTTCAAGGTCCGGGCGGATGATGGTAACATTTATATCCTCCGCCATCAGGAGAGTGAAGACTGCTGGCGCCTCGATTCTTTCCGCCGCATCTCAGAAGAACGGTGACAAGTGACGGGCAACCCGTCCACGAATTGCGGCAACTGAATTCCTTCTGGTCTTCTCTTCCGTTTGTCGTGCGTTGCCTGTCGCTGCCTCTTCGATTTCGGACCACGCACTTCGAACTTCGGACCGTGTTTTATGCAGAAGGGTGAGAACATCGTCTCCATTGCCCTGGCGGCGGTTGTATTGTTGGCCGTGCTCGCCATCCAGCGCCGGTGGAACCCTGCCAGCCTGGAGAAAGTCGCGAGCTCCGCGGAAGATTTCATCCTGACCACCACGGGCATTGGTGGGCAGGTCCCTGAAATTGCCGGTTACGAGCGGCTCAAGGACTTCCGCTTGGGTAACTATCGCGCCGCCTTTTATCGCGCCACCCCCGCACCGCTGGTCTTCGCCCCAGGACGGCTGGTCATCTATGATCAGGCAAACCAGCCCGTCTTCAAATTGGAAACACTCGAGGGCTCAAAAGATTCCTGGTCGGCTCTCTACGACTTCACCGGCCGTCACGGCCTCCCCGTTCCCGGAAACCGGGCGCGCCCCTACTATAGCCGCGATCTTACTGGCCATGGCGTTCCCGATATCATCGTGGGCCAGTATTCAGGCGGGAGCCATTGTTGCACAGTGGCTACCATCCTGGAACTCGGCAAGGGTGCCGTAACCCCCATTGGCCGCATCGACGGAATCGACGGATTGCCCTTCGAGGGCCTGGAAGTTCGCAAGCTCAACAAGGGCACGAATTGGCAGTGCATCGCCCATCGGCCATATGCGACGGCCTGCGGAACTCACTTCGACGCTGCCGACGTGATTGCCGTTTACGCTTTCACTGGGGATCACTTCCAGGACCAGACGGTGAATTTCGGAGATTATCTTCAGGAAGTTCTTCGTCAAGATCTGGCGATGTGGCGACAGGAAAAAAACCGGACTATGGATTTGCTTCAAACCGTGGCCGTGGATTATGCCGTCGTCGGACAGAAGGATGCGGGCAAACGCTTCTTCGCTCTGAATCTGAGCCAATTAATGCTCAGTCTTCAAATTCGCAACGTCGATCCGAATGCCTGCCTCGACGCCTTGGAAACGCTGGCCGATCGACTCCCCGTCTCCGGGCCGTAAAAGGCGGTACGCAGTGGGCGATGATTCGGCTATCGCGACGTCGGGGGACCGGGTGAACAAACCCTATGATCTCGTAATGGGGCCATCAGAGGACTAGAACCTGAATTTTCCACCTTTTTTGTGCGCCCGATCACCCGACTTTCTGATCGCCCGATTAGAAAACCGCCTCGTCCCAGTTCTCGAGAATCTTCTTGATCTTCCCCATGAAACGTTCCGCCACCGCGCCATCGATCACGCGGTGGTCGTATGAAATGGACAGATAGACCATGTTCCTGATGGCAATGGCGTCGTCGCGGACCACGGCCCGCTTTTCGATTGCGCCCACCCCGAGGATCGCCACCTGAGGCTGATTAATGATGGGCAAACCGAACAACCCGCCGAAACTTCCGGGATTGGTAATGGTGAAGGTCCCGCCTTGCACATCGTCCACGCTTAAGCGCTTGGAGCGTGCGCGGTCGGCAAGATCCTGTACCGCGCGCGCGATGCCCAGGAAGTTCTTTTCATCGGCGCGCTTGATGACGGGCACGATCAAACCGTTCTCCAGCGCCACCGCGATGCCGATGTTCACGTCGCGCTTGTAAATGATGTTCGTCCCGTCCACCGAAGAATTGATGACCGGAAGCTCCTTGATCGCTTCCACGCACGCCCGGACAAGGAAAGGAGTATAGGTCAGCTTGATGCCGTTGCGGTCCTCGAATTCCTGTTTGAATCGCTCACGCGCCGCCACCACACGGGTCATTTCCACTTCCACCAGCGTGTAAACGTGTGCGGAGGTGTGCTTGCTCATCACCATGTGCTCAGCAATCTGCCGGCGGATGGGGGTCATGGGAACAATTTGCGTCGCTCCGGTGAGCGCTACGGGCGGCGTGATAGGCGCCGGCCCAGAGGTCGGCAGAGGCAGTACCGGCGGAGCGCCAGCACGGCGCTGCTCAATATAATCCAAAATGTCTTTCTTGCTGACCCGGCCTCCCAACCCCGTGCCCTTCACGTCGCCCAGGTCCACGTTATGCTCTCGAGCAATCCGCCGCACCAGGGGAGACGTGCGGACTTCCTCGCCCTCACCGCCTTCGTGCTCCTCTGCCGCCGGCGGCTTAACCGCTGTCGGCGCGCTAGGGGGTGCAGAGGCGGGGGGAGCCGTAGAGGGCGCTTCGCGACTGGGGGCCGACGCTTCTGCCGGTGTTGGCGACGCCACACCTGTAGCCTCGCCATCAACGACGGCCACCACCGTGTTTACCGCCACCGTCTCGTTTTCCTTTACGAGAATCTGCGCGAGCACACCGGCGGCGGGCGAGGGAATCTCCGCGTCGACCTTGTCGGTGGAAATTTCGAAAAGGGGCTCGTCGCGGTCAACGCGCTCGCCAACTTTCTTCATCCACTTGGTGATTGTTCCTTCCGCAATACTTTCCCCCATTTGGGGCATGATGACATTTGTGGGCATCGTCAACCTCATTGGGCGATTGCATGACCTGGTGATTGAGCCATCGGGAAAACGTTAGTTGATGCTCTGCAATTCAGGTCCTCAATCACTAAATCGCTCAATCACCAAATCACTCAATAACTCGCTAGTTTCCTCGCCGCCTCGGCCACCTTCTGCGCGTTGGGCAGAAAGTATTCTTCCAACGGTGGTGCGAACGGTACCGGCGTGTCGGGTGCGGTAACGCGAATGATGGGGCCATCCAAATCTTCGAAAGCCTTCTCTGCAATCAATGCGGCGAGTTCGCCCGCCATGCCGCCGGTGCGCGTATCTTCGTGCAGCAGGATTACCTTGCTGCACTTGCGCGCGCTGGCCAGCACCGTCTTTTCATCGTAGGGCAGCAAGCTGCGGAGGTCAACGACCTCCAGAGACAATCCCTCTGCCTCCAGCTCGCGAGCGGCATCCAGTGCCGTCCAAACCATGGCGCCGTAAGTTATCACCGCGATGTCCGTGCCCTGACGCCGGACCTCGGCTTTGCCGATGGGCACCACATAATCCTGCTCGGGGACTTCTTCTTTGACGCGACGGTAGAGAAACTTGTGTTCGTAAAAAATAACGGGATTGTCATCGCGGATGGCGGCTTTGATAAGCCCTTTCGCGTCGTATGCGGTCGCGGGGGCAACGACCTTCAGTCCCGGCGTGTGCACGAACCACATTTCGTTTGACTGCGAGTGGTAGGGACCTCCGTGCACGCCCGCTCCCGAGGGTCCGCGGATGACGATGGGCACGGCCGGTCCCCAGCGATAATGCATTTTTGCCGCCATATTTACTATCTCGTCAAATCCGCTGGCAATGAAATCCATAAACTGCATTTCCACCACCGGGCGCATACCCATAAGCGCCGCGCCGATCGCCGCGCCCACGATCGCCGACTCACTGATGGGTGTGTCGATCACCCTGCCTTCGCCGAACTTCTCCAGCATGCCGGCTGTCACCTTGAAGGCGCCGCCATACGCGCCGATGTCCTCGCCCATGACAAAGACGGAGGGATCGCGCTCCATCTCTTCCCAAAGGCCCTGGCGAAGGGCTTCGAGATATGTCATAAGCGCCATTGTTCTCTGGCTCCCGAATCGGATCATCGGGTCATTGAGTCATTGACTAGCTGCCATTGTCCGTCGTCGGCCGTCAATGGCATCCGTTCCCCGGTCCGCAAGGATCACATGCGATGGACAACAATTCAAGGATAGAAGACCGTCTTCAAATGACCCAATGATTAAATGACCCGATGAATCAATTCCTTTTCCACCAACAGTCCGGCTCGCAGTAAACTCCCTCCATCGTTTCCTCGCCGCGCGGCATAGGCCGCGCCTCCGCGTCAGATAGGGCAGCGTCAATTTCCTTGCGGACCCGGAGTTCGATTTCTTCGATCTGCTTTGTGGTCAGAATTCTCTTCCCGAGCAGGAACTTCTCAAGCCGCTTAATGGGGTCTTTCTTCGCCCAAGCTTGTTTGAGCTTCTCCGGCACATATTCTGCCGCGTCGTGAGCGGAATGGCCGGCCATGCGCAGCGTAACGCACTCAAGAAAACTTGGGCCCTTGCCCGCACGGGCTCGCGAACTGGCGTGTTCCACGGCATCGTATACGGCCAGCACGTCGGTACCGTCCACGCTCTCACCCGGCATGCCATACGCAGGTCCGCGAACGGCCAGCGACTTTACCGCGAATTGCTTATCCACCGGCGTGGAATAAGCATATTGATTGTTGTTGCAAATGAAAATCACCGGCAGCTTCATGACCGCCGCAAAATTCATGGCTTCGTGAACGTTGCCGAGGCTGGTGGTTCCCTCGCCGAAATGCACCAGGGCGACGTTTCCCTGCCCGCGCTGCTTCAATACCAGCGCGGCGCCGCAAGCCACCGGCAGCGTTGCGCCCAGGGGCGATATGATGGGGATGATGCCAAGCTCCAAATTCCCAATGTGCAGCGTGTTGTCGCGCCCGCGATTGGGCGAGTCGGCTCGCCCCAGCCAGTTCGCAAAGATATCGGCAAGCGGAAACCCACGTATCAGAAACACTGAAAAATCGCGATGGCAGGGGAGAGTTACGTCACCACTCTGCATCGCCATCGCCGCGCCTACGCCTATCGCTTCCTGCCCTCGCCCCACGTAGACGCCACCCACAATCTTCCCCTGCCGGTAAAGCACATTTTCAATGCGCCACTCCGACTCGCGCGTGAGCTTCAGGTAGTAGAGCATTTGGCGCAGGGTCGCGGAATCCAATTTGCGACATTCTAGTGCGCTCTTCGTCGCCCGCCTTGACATATTGACATACCTTCAGTACATTTGGACATATGCGAACCACGGTTCGGCTTGATGAACACTTGCTCCGGGAAGCGAAACGCAAAGCGAACGAGCGAGGCGAGACACTGACCTCTCTTATCGAGCAAGGCTTGCGCTTGGTGCTTGTCCGTTCGCGCCCGCAGTCCGCTGGCCATGCGCAGGTTATTCTTCCGGTGTCAAAAGCGCGGGGTGGCACGCTTCCCGGCGTCGACCTGAATGATTCCGCCGCGATCCTTGACCGGATGGACGGCCGGCATTGATCCTTCCGGACGTGAATGTCCTCATTTATGCCTTCCGCGAGGATCTGCCAGAGCATAAACCCCACCGGGAATGGCTGACCGGGGTCGTAAACGGTCAATCGGCCTATGGGGTGTCCCCTCAAGTGCTCAGTTCCTTCCTGCGAGTGGTTACTCACCCCAGTATTTTTGCCCGGCCAAGCGGGCTCTCAGAAGGGTTGAAGTTCTGCGGTGTGCTCATCGACCAAGCGCACTGCCAGTTGATCCATCCCGGTACCCGTCACTGGTCCATCTTTGCAGATTTGTGCGGGCGCGTCCATGCCGCCGGAAATCTGATTCAAGACGCATGGTTTGCAGCCCTCGCGATTGAGCACGCCTGCGAATGGGTCACAAACGACCGCGATTATGCGCGTTTCCCTGGGCTTGCCTGGCGCCTGCCGTATTGAGAAATCGTTTCAGCCATCGCCAGTCCAAATACTTCCCCAAAGTGTTCTACCACCCGCTCCATGACCTCTTCCATCTCCACTGTATGGCCGAGCAATTTCGAAAGTGATGTCACTCCCTTGCCGTGCAGGCCGCAGGGAACGATCCACTCGAAATACCGCAAATCCGTGTTGACGTTCAGCGCGAATCCGTGCGAAGTGACCCAGCGTGAGAGGTGCACGCCCATCGCCACCAATTTGTCATTCCCTACCCAGACGCCTGCCGCGCCCGGCGAGCGGACCGCTGCAATCCCGAAATCATGCGCTGTGCGGGTAAAGACTTCTTCCAGCGACCGCATGTACCAGGAAATATCGCGCCGGTGCTGGGTGAGATCGAGAATCGGATAACCCACCAGTTGGCCAGGGCCGTGGTAGGTCACATCACCCCCACGATCTGTTTGGAAAACCTGAGCGCCCCGCGAGGCAAGCCACTCAGCGGACACCAGCATGTTTTCCGCGCGGGCGTTGCGGCCCAGGGTGTAGACGTGCGGGTGCTCGAGCAGGAGAAGCGTATCGGGAATGGCTCCGGCTTTGCGCTGCGTCACCCGCTCCCGTTGCAACTTAAACGCCGCGGCGTAGTCCATGAGCCCGAGTTGTTCGACATGGAGAAGCATGGGAAATAGGTCCCGAGTGCTAGGTTCTGGGTGCTGGGGTAAAGGTTAAAGGGTAAAGTGTAAAGGACGAGGTCTTGCTTCCTTTACCGTTCACCCCTTATACTTCAGACTTAACAGTTCCCCCAGCACCCGGTCCCCAGCCCCTAAATGTGTATCGCCCAATCCACCGCAGCGTGTGCGGCTTCGCCCATCGCTTCCGCCAACGTCGGGTGGGCGTGGATAGTATGTGCGATGTCGTCGACCGTGCCTTCCAGGCGCATGGCCATGACGGCTTCGGCGATGGTCTCCGTGGCGCGCGGCCCGATGATGTGCACTCCCAGAATCTCGCCGTAGCGCTCATCGCTGACCACCTTTACAAAGCCCTCGCGCACGCCCAGGATGGTCGCCTTGCTGACGGCCGCATAGGGAAACTTCCCGATCTTTAGTTTAAGACCGGCTTCGCGCGCTTGACGCTCCGTCAGACCAACGCTGCCAATCTCCGGCTCGGTATACGTGCAATTAGGAATCTGCCGGTGATTGATGGCTTCAGCGTGCTTGCCGGCTGCCTGGGTGACAGCCACGATGCCTTCCATTGAGGCCACGTGCGCGAGCAATGGGCTGTCCGCCACGATGTCGCCGATGGCGTAGATGCCCGGCTCGTCGGTTTGCATGAAGCCGTTGGTTTTCACAAACCCGCGATCAAGCTTTACACGGGTTTTCTCCAGACCAATGTTCGCGGTGTTGGGAGCGCGGCCTACCGCCACCAGGCACGTTTCGGCTTCCACCATCTGCGGTTTCCCGTCCCCCACCGCGTACTCCACGGCGACGCCGTTCGCGGTTTTAGTAACCTTCGCCACCTTGGCTTGGGTTTGAATGACGATGCCCTGGTGCTTGAGCGACTTCTCGAGCTCTGCGGAAATCTCTTCGTCTTCCAACGGCACCGCGCGTGGCAGCATTTCCAGCACCGTCACCTTGGTCCCGAAACGCTGGAAGATGGAAGCGAATTCCACGCCCACCGCGCCCGCGCCGATAATGACCATTGATTTCGGAATCGCTGGCAGGCTCAGAATCTCTTTGTTCGTGAGCAGGGTTGTGGCGTCCGGCTCAAGGCCCGGCAACATGCGCGCTTCCGAGCCTGTGGCCAGCACGATATTCTTCGCGGCGATTTCCTGCGTCGCGCCCTTGGGGTCGGTTACGCCGATTTTGCCCGGGGTCAGGATCTTGCCGAGGCCGCGGATCATTTCGACTTTGTTCTTCTTCAGCAGGAATTCCACGCCCTTCGCCAGTTTGGTAACAACCTTGGTTTTGCGCGCCAGGATCGCCGGCCAGTCGAGCGAAAACTCTTTGCATACAATGCCGTATTCCTTGGCGTTCTTGAAGTAGTCATAAACGTCCGCATTCAACAGGAGGTCCTTGGTAGGGATACAGCCGACGTGTAAGCACGTTCCCCCAAACTTGTCATCCTTCTCAATAATTGCCGTTTTTAGGCCCAACTGGCCGGCGCGGATCGCCGCCACGTATCCGCCCGGGCCGCTTCCGATCACAACTACGTCATACTTGGGAGATTCCGCCAAGAGCACACCTCCAAGTGAAGTTGCACATGCCTACCATTTTGGATGTTCGGAACAGCAAAATGTCATCTTATATTATGAGAATTGGCCGCACAAGCGCGGGGTAGTCTGCCGGATCAGAGTGGGTGGCGCGGCCCTGATTAACAAGAGGTATCGCCAAGCGCCCGTTCCGCGCTGCCCCACATTTTTCACTTGACAAACTAAACTACTCGTACTAATTAATTAGTATGAGAACCAAGAGCCGCACTCTCACTGAGCAGGAATTGGAAATCATGAAGGTCGTCTGGGAACTACAGACGGCGACCGTGCGCGACGTTTACGAGGCGCTTCTGCGCCGGCGCAAAATCGCTTACACCACCGTCATGACCATGATGAACATCCTGGAAGAGAAGGGATATCTGAAGAAACGCGCCGAGGACAAGGCCCACGTTTACCGGCCCGCGCATGCCAAGGCCAAAGTCATGCGAGCGATGCTGCAGGATTTTGTCAGCCGTGTCTTTAACGGTTCGGCGGAACCACTGCTGGTGCAACTCGTGAAAGACCGGCACCTTTCCCCCGAGGAATTGGAAAAGATCGCACGCGCCATCAAGGAGACCGCATGAGTCCCCCCCTGTGGTTTGCCAACTTTCTATCTTACTGCCTGCAGGTCATTCTGCTGGCCCTGGTGGGCACGGCTCTTCCCGCGCTGTTTCGCTTGCGGGCGCCGCGTGTCCTTCTGACCTACTGGCAAGGGTTGCTGGTGGGTTGCCTGGTGCTGCCTCTGGTCCAGCCGTGGAAGTCTCCGGCTGTCGCTTCTTCGATCGGGGATGGGAGTGTATCGATCAGCCTTCAGGGTGCACCAGTGGGTTCGGCAGGATCGCATTTCCCCCTTTTTCAACTTATTGCCGGTGGGTTGCTGGCCGGAATATTGGTTCGATGGGCGTGGCTGGCGCTGGGCCTGTATCGGTTGCGGGCGATTCGCCGGGCCGCGCACCCATTTGATCCGCTACCCGACGGCGTACGCGAGCTCGAGTCGCGGCTCGGCGTCTCCCCTGACTGGTATCTCTCGCCGGAAATGGAAAGCCCTGCGACGTTCGGTATTCGTCCTCCTTCCATTCTTCTCCCGGAACGCTTTCCCTCGATGAACGAAGCCTTTCAGCGCGCCATTGGCGGGCACGAATTATTGCACGTCGCGCGTCGCGATTGGATTCTCAATCTGGCGGAGGAACTCATTCTTACGGTCTTCTGGTTTCATCCGGCCGTGGCCTGGGTGGTGCACCGCATTCGTCTAAGCCGCGAACAGACGGTTGACGCGGAAGTTGTTCGCCTGACCAGCGCGCGCAAACCTTACATGAGCGCGCTGCTGGAGATTGCCACCGGCGGCACGGGACAGGCGCTGGGTACTGCCCCAACTTTTCTAAAGGAGCGTCAGCTTGCACAGCGAATTGAACTGCTGGTGAAGGAGGTTACCATGTCAAAGATGCGTCTTTTTCTGTCACTCACCTCAATTATAGTAATGTTGATTCTAGCCGGAGGGATGGGCATTTGGGCGTTTCCGTTGCGAGCCCCTGCGCGCGGCTCTGCGGTAGCGGACCAACCGGTGGCGGATGAATCCGCGCCACATGCGTTCGTTGCACCCGAGCCTGTCACGCGAGTAAGGCCCGTTTATCCGGTCGAGGCGAAGAAGGCCGGCATTGAGGGCATTGTGGTACTGCGGGCCACCGTTCAGAAGGACGGCAGCGTCTCCAACCTGGAGGTGCTGCGCGGCGACCCGCAACTCGCCAAAGCGGCAGTCGACGCGGTTCGCCAGTGGCGCTATGCGCCGATGGAAAAGGCTGTGATTACTGATGTGACCGTCAACTTCACCCTCGCCAAGACCGGCGCCTCTCCACCGTCTCCACCAGCCGCGAAAGAAGTCACACCTGTCGCAGAAACGTCCCTCAAGGTGGTTACGAAAGTGAGACCCGTCTACCCCCTCGAAGCGAAGAAGGCCGGCATTGAGGGCATAGTGGTCCTGCGTGCCACCATTGAGAAGGATGGCAGCGTATCGGACCTGAAAGTGCTGCGGGGCGACCCGCAACTCGTCAAAGCGGCCTTCGACGCTGTTCGCCAGTGGCGCTACGCGGCGACGGAAAAAGGCGTCATTACCGATGTGACCATCAACTTCACCCTCGCCAAGGACGGCACGGCTTCCCCGGCCCATCCAGCCTCGAGAGAAGCCGTACCGCTGGCAAAATCTGCCCCAAACCTGGCTAGCCCCGGCGGCGAGGATGGCGGCGTGAGTGGGGGGGTCTACAGCGTGGGCAATGGCGTTAGCGCCCCCGTTCCCATTTACAAGCCGGACCCTCCCTATACCAAACAAGCAAAGGACGCGAAACTGCAAGGCAACGTAGTCCTTCAAATTATCGTCGGAGTTGACGGCACCGTGACCGATGTGAAAATTACTCAGGAATTCGACAAAGGGCTGACGGAAAATGCCGTGGACACCGTGAAGACTTGGAGATTCCACCCTGCCATGAAAGCCGGAAAGCCTGTGCCATGCAGGGTCATGGTCGAGGTTACCTTCAAGATGTATTGAGACGGGCGGGGGGCGACCAACGAACTCCACTGTGTATACTCCGGCCTGGTGAAGACGGTCACCTTAGAGTGTCCCGGAATCGAACTCTCTTATGGCGGGCAAAATTTCCGGCAGCACGCAATCCAACCAGCCGACGGAGGCAAGCCGTTGCCGCCCAAAAGTCACATGGGAAATCCCAAATTCCTAACAGGCTGATGAAAAAACCGATGGCGCGATGTAGCGGCGGGTTTACCCCGCCATTTATCCAATGATCTCAACTCATGATGGCAGCAAAAAGCCACAGCTGCACTTTTTCTTAACGGCCAGCTAAGATCCAGGGTCCGCTTCGGCCAGCGAAATCCGGTATCACAACCCTGAGTTGTGAGGTAGACTCACTTACTTGCGGTGTTACCAGGTCTTGGTCAGCTCACCGCCGCTGGGGGGAAAAGACTTCATGAGAAAAGGCCTCAAATACTCCGCACTCAGCGGGGTGGTGCTCCTGCTCGCGGTTTCGCCCCTCTTTGCTCAGAAGGTCACAACCACCTTCGACAAGGCAAACGATTTCACGCGTTACAAGCGTTATGCCATCGGCAAGAACTATCTCTTGACGCATCAAACTGCGGATATCCAGGCCAACATTCACAAGGTTCTTGCGGACTCGCTCAACCGCCAACTGCAGGCGAAGGGCTTTATCCTTGACCAAGATCATCCTGACTTTACCATCAAGTTTGAAGCCGGAGCTGTTGACAAGGCCGACGCCGGGGGACAACCCGATATGCTTTACGGAGTGCCGGTTGGCCCCGCCTTTGGTGTGGTAGGTATCGAGGGCATTCCCCCCGCTGTCTGGACTTACGCACTGGCCAAGTTGAGGCTCACCGTGACAGATGTTGGCACTGGACAGACTGTTTGGACGGGGCTTGCCTCGGAGAAGATGGACCCTCAGAAGGATTTGAACAACATAGATCAGAAAATTGATAGTGTCATGGCCAAGACCCTGAAAAGTTTTCCCCCCGGATCCAAATCCAAGTAGGGGGAGGCGAAAGAAAACCGCTGGCTATTGCGCGCTGTATAATCCTGAGCGGGGTACCTCGCTCATTTCAATCCCAGCTTCTCTCCCGCCATAAGCAAGCGGATCGCCTTCTGCAAACGCCTCATTTTCGTTTCTTGTAGCTTGGCGGAATCAATCCAAGCGATGTACATTCTCCGGTATGAAGGCGCAAGGCTCTCGAAAAAGCTCTGTGCTGGCGGGCAGTTATCAAGTGCTTCTTGAATATACTCTGGGAGCTTCGAGAGCGGTGGCCTTGGCGCATCACCGCTTCGACCCGTTGGAGGCCGGTTCAACCCCGCCGGCATCAATCGCCCCCTTGCTGCAAGCTGCGCATAGCGTTCACGGTTCGCGGTGGACCACTTGCTGTTAGGCTTCCGTGGCGTGAACTTGCGGGCATAACGCGCATCATCGAGACGCCTTATGAGGCTATCGACCCATCCGAAACATAATGCTTCATCGACGGCATCCTCGTAAGCGATCGATGCCCGCCCGGTGTGACGTTTGCTAAAGATGAGCCACACCTCCGATTCAGAATCGTGATGAGCAGCGAGCCACCGCCGCCACTGCTCAGGAGTCCGTGCATCAAGAGTTTTCAAAGGTTTCGCGCGCACCGTTCAATTGCCTCGTGCAGCGTTGTCCGCCCGGCGGTCCGGTAGAACCGCGGGAGCGTTTAGCCATGGTTAGTGCCGTCCCGCCCGTTGGCTTTTCTCACGCCCAATATCCCAGAGGCAAGCGCCCATAGTCAACCGAGAGTGTGTGCACGCTCCTCGCTCGTCTTACCTCCGGCGTGGCCTCGGTCACGGGGAACATAGGCAGAAAAATGCGGCGAGTCAACGAGCGAAGGCACCAAGTTCCTTCAAAGGTGTCGACGCGAGTGACGGCGCGTGCTACCATCAAGTTGCGTTTGCCCGGTGCAATTGCAGGATGAACTGGGCAAAACATGTCAGACTTCGGGCTCTGTGCGACGGATGTTCGCGAACCCCGCCAGGTCCGGAAGGAAGCAACGGTAACGAACCTCTCCGTGTGCCGCAGATCACCCGAAGTCTGATCAGAATTGTTTTGGCTTTTAGATTTAAGACCAAAGACGCCCTTTGTCCGTTGTCATTTGTCCGTCGCAAGAAGCTCCGCGACCTCCTGGTGCCAGTGTTTCAACGAGAAGGAAACGTGGTTGAGGACTGCTAGTTAACAAATGCATGCAACGGACTACGGACCAAGGACAACGGACGTTTTTAGTCTTGAATCCAGAATCTAAGATTCAAAAATCCTTCCCATGTCTTACCAAGTCATTGCCCGTAAATACCGGCCCCAAACTTTCGATGACGTGGTGGGTCAGCGCCTGGTAACCGATACTCTCAAGAATGCCATTCTGACGGATCGCGTCGCCCACGGATACATATTTTCTGGGGCGCGCGGCGTAGGAAAGACCACCACCGCGCGCATTCTGGCCAAGGCGCTCAACTGCATTGCGGGCCCCACGGTGACTCCCGACGGCACGTGTCCATCATGCTTGGAAATTACCGTGGGAAATTCCGTGGACGTCCAGGAAATTGACGCTGCCTCCAACCGTGGTATCGACGAAATCCGTGAACTGCGGGAAGCGGTGCGCTACCTGCCCGCGCGCGACCGGTACAAGATATTCATTATTGACGAAGCCCACATGCTGACCACGGAGGCCTTCAACGCACTGCTCAAGACCTTGGAGGAACCCCCCCCTCGCTCGCTCTTCATGCTGGCGACCACGGAGCCGCACAAACTGCCTCCCACCATCCAATCACGCTGCCAGCATTTTGCCTTTCGGCTGTTGGATTATGAGGAAATCTATGCTCGAATCCGCGGGGTGATTGCAGATGAAAAAGTTGACGCCGATGAAGGGGCAATTTCCACGCTGGCGCAGGCGGCGGAAGGCAGCATGCGCGATGCTCTCTCCCTGCTCGATCAGGTGATCGCCGCCTGCGGCGAACACCTGGGCGAAAAGCGTGTACGCCAGGTGCTGGGCGTGGTACCCACAGAATTGTTGACGGACGTCGTGAAAGCCATCGATGCCGCAGACTCTCGCCGGGTTCTTCAACTGGTGGGACAACTGGCCTCGGAAGGTTATGAACTTGCCCATTTTTGTGGCGAACTCACACGTTTCGTCCGCGACCTGATGATCGCGCTCAGTTGCGGCGCCGGAAGCACGCTGCTCCAGGTCCCCAACGATCAGCGGCAGCAAATCGGCGAGATTGTGGGACGCTTCAGTGAGGAAGACCTCTCGCGGTTTTTTAATATCCTGC
>Ga0335085_10004291_pt1 | contig 23776 bp, 23 predicted proteins | sample Lox_Sample_45_FD_206712 | JGI IMG/M metagenome (GOLD analysis project Ga0335085, IMG submission 206712) | Soil microbial communities from Loxahatchee National Wildlife Refuge, Florida, United States - Lox_Sample_4.5 | ecosystem: Environmental > Terrestrial > Soil > Wetlands | place: USA...
GGGATTCCGGGACGACGGGCCGATTAGCCATATTGGAGAGAATGCGTGACGCTGGCTCTTGAGGAAAAGTACGATCAGGTAAGGCAGCTCATCACCATGGGCAAGGAGCGGGGCTACCTGCTCTACGACGAGGTGAATGACATTCTGCCGGCCGAGGTGCATTCCTCGGAAGAAATCGACGACCTGCTCTCGACGTTCGAGCGCTACGGCATCGATGTGTACGAAGATCTTTCGACGGCGAAGGCCGCTCTGGCCGCCGCTGATGGCGATGGAGCAGAACCCTCGAAAGACGAATCGCCGGCTACGGCGTCAGCTTCCGAGGACGGCGAACTCGATCTCACGCCCGGCACACTGGAAAAAACGAACGATCCCGTCCGCATGTATCTGCGCGAGATGGGCACCGTGCCGCTGCTGACGCGCGAAGGCGAAGTTGCGATTGCCAAGCGCATCGAGCGCGGCCAGCTGCTGGTGTTGAAAACGATCACCCGCGCGCCGCTGATCCTGAAAGAGCTTCTCCAGGTTGGCGACGATCTGCGCAACGGCTCGCGCTCGATCAAGGAAATCGTCCAGTTCGACGACGAAGAGCTCACCGAAGAAAAGATCGAAGCCAAGACCAAGGAAACGCTGAAGCAGATCGACAAGATCGCCAAGCTCTACCTGCAGGCGATGAAGCTGGCCGCGAGGCTCGAAAAGATTCCGCGCGCGAAAAAGCGTTCCTACCTGCACGCGAAGTACGCCGTATCGCGAACGCGCATCGAGATGTCCATGCTGATGCGGGAGCTGGATTTCAATCCGCTCGAAAAGAAGCGCCTGATCGACAAGATTCACCAGACCGTCGAGCGCGTTCATTTCCTCGAGCGCGAAACGGTCAAGCTCGAGCGCCGCGTGGAAGCGTCCAAGGGCGATGTGCAGGCCGAAGCGCGCAAGGATCTCCGCGCTCGCAAGCAGGAATTGAGCGAAATCGAGCTAGCCACCGAAGTGAGCCCCGCCGAGCTGAAGCGCGCGATTGGCGTCATCCTTCGCGGCGAAGCCGAAGCCGCGCAAGCCAAGGACGAGCTGATCGAAGCGAACCTGCGGCTGGTCGTTTCGATCGCGAAGAAATACACCAACCGCGGTTTGCAGTTCCTCGACCTGATTCAGGAAGGCAATATCGGCTTGATGAAGGCCGTCGATAAATTCGAATGGCGCCGCGGCTACAAGTTTTCGACCTACGCGACCTGGTGGATTCGCCAGGCTATTACGCGCGCCATTGCCGACCAGGCCCGCACCATCCGCATCCCGGTGCACATGATCGAAACGATCAACAAACTGGTGCGCACGCAGCGCCAGTTGGTGCAGGAGCTTGGCCGCGAGCCTACCTCCGAAGAAATCGCCAAGCGGATGGACATTCCCGTCGCGAAGGTCCGCAAGATTCTGAAAATCGCGCAGGAGCCGATTTCACTCGAAACTCCCATCGGCGAAGAGGAAGATTCGCATCTCGGCGATTTCATCGAGGACAAGGCCGTGGTGTCGCCCTCGGACGCCGTGATCAATCTGAGCCTGAAGGAACAGACCTCCTCGGTGCTGAAGACGCTCACGCCGCGCGAAGAAAAAGTGATCAAGATGCGCTTCGGTCTGGACGACGGCAGCGAGCACACGCTCGAGGAAGTCGGCCAGTCTTTCGCCGTCACGCGCGAACGCATCCGCCAAATCGAGGCCAAAGCGCTGCGCAAGCTGCGCCACCCCTCGCGCTCGCGCAAGCTCCGCGCCTTCCTCGAAGGCTCCGCCAACGACTACTAATTTGAAATTGAATTGGGTTCCGTAGGGGAGGGTCCGGGATCGATCTTGGACTGCCCCTACGGCATGAAATTTCCCGCGGATTATCCTTCCAGCATCGTCTGCAGGCTATTGAGCGCTTCAAACCAATAATTTTTCATCTTCGCGCATTCCTTCGAGCTCGACAGCTTGCCGTGATCGACGGCGACCTGCGTCTTCGCGGCGCCCTTGCCGATAAATCCCACGCTCAGCCGCGAATCGCCCCATCGCCCGCGCACATATTTCCCCGGCGTCGCCGTGGTGATTTCGAGCTTGCCGTCCGGCAGCCATTTCTTGCGCAATTTGTCGTCGGTCCACGCGGAAAATGCTTTCGTCATTGGCGCCGCAACCGTCCGGCTGCCGGAAGTGCTGTACTCGCCCGTGCACTTCTGGAATTTATCGCGCAGCCCGCGCTCTTGTTCGTAAGCGACCGCGACCATCTGTCCCCACCACGGCCCGACGCCCTCGTCGTGAAGGACCGTCGTGATCTCCGTGTGCTGCATCTTTTTTGCGCCGGCTTTATCGAGAATCCTGAACCACTCCGACCACACTTTCCCCGTCTTCGCTTTCACCGCTTCATCGCTCGACCGCTTCGTCTCTCTCGGCTTGTTCATCACCGCGCCCCTCACATTTGTGCCGCTCGAAAACGTAATATAATCCGCGCGATTCACGCAAGGCTCAACCGATGCCACGCAGACCTGCCCGTAAAACACGCGAGCCCGAGCGCGATTATTCCCATCGCTCGCTGCTCGACAAACTGGGCGTCAAGCCCGGACAGCGCGTCTGTGTTCTGGGCGTCGCGGACAAGGAATTTCTGCTTGATCTCGCCGTGGTCGTTCCGAATGCCGCCCACGGTAAACCGCGGAAGGAAACCGACATCATCTTCCTGGCAGCCGAGAATCTGAAATCTCTCGATCGCATCAATTCGCTCGAGCCGTACATCCAGCGCAAAGGCGCGATCTGGATTATTTACCCCAAGGGCCGGCAGGACATTCGCGAATCCGACGTAAGGTCCGCCGGAGTATCCGCCGGCTTCACCGACAACAAAGTCTGTCGCTTCTCGGAAACCCACACCGCGCTCCGTTTCGTGATCCCCGTCGCCCGCCGCTGATCCGGCAGGAACGCGCATATCGCTTAGAGCGATTTGCAGCAGAGACGCTTAGGCGGTGTAGGGGCCGAAGCTGGCTACTACCGTGTCGCTTTCATCTGCGTTTGAGAGGACGTGCACGGCGAAGCTTTCCCCGCCGGGCTCGACGCGGATGACGACGTGACCGGCGCGCGATTTGAGGTCGTCGGTCTTCTTATTGGCAATGCGATTCTCCTGCTTCACCAATGTTGCGAATACGTCGCGATCTCCGGGATAGATGGCTTTCGAAAAGAGTGCATTGAGCACATTCACCGTCGGGTGTGCAGAGTCCCATGCCGGGATTACAAACACCTTCGGCTGGAGCGCGCGAACGAACCGGTCGCCGTTGGCGTTGAAGTAGCCGTGGTGGTTCGCCACGGCGACGCTGACCTGGCCACAGATCTCTGCGGCGGGAGATTCGGAGTCGCGCCAAGGGTCGCGGCGATAGTTGGTATCGCTCGTCAAATCGCCGCCGGCGTAGTAGCCGAACTTTCCGTAGCGCAGACGAATCGCGCAGGAGCAGGGATTCTCCGCAGGGTAGTCGACCCGCTTCAGCGTGGAGAGCTCGGGGAAAAGTTGGCGCGTCTGCTCTCCGTTGCCTGTCCAGACCGCGCCGTTGGCGATCAGGTTGCGAATCTCGAAGCTGGGATAGGCTGCGGCGCTGCGCTGGAGCGCAAACTGGTCGTTGGAACCGGGGCGAAAGCGCTCGACCTTCCTGCCTGCCTTGCTTTGCGCTTGAAGAAACGCGCGATAGTTTTTCTGAAAGTCGGCGTCCGCAACCACGGGATAGGTGTAATCCGGCCAGCCGCGATCCACGAACCTTTGAATCGGAACAATCGCAGCCACATCGGACACGCCCGTGAGCCGATACGCGCCGTCGGACGAGAGAGGGGTGTCCGGCGACAGATATCCAAGGTGATCGCCGTGGAAATGCGTGAGCAGGAAGGCATCGATGCCGGCCAGGCCGCAGGATTCCAGACGCCGCTTTGCGTACCGCCCGACCCACTCTCCGGGACGACGCTGGCCGGAGGGAAGCGTGTCGCTAAGGTAGGGAGTGGAGCCGTAAATCGCACCGGCATCGATCATCATGGTCGTACCGTCAGGAAGTATCAGCAACGCACTGTTGCCGCGATTCGTCGCGATGTGATGGATCTCCAGGACGCCCGGCTTCCACGCGGGGAGCGCTTTCGAGACGGGTGTTTCCGCTGCGCGGAGAAAGCTTGCCGGGAGCTCTCCGGATGCAGCGAGAGCAAGTGAACTGAGCAGAAAGCGGCGGCGCGGAAACATGCGGCATTATACCTTTTGTTCAAATTTACTGACCACGCGCACTCTCGTTGGTCGCCATAGGGCTCTCACTCGAACGAAATCCACGCCGTAAAACTTCGCCGCGCCCATTCCGCAGGACATATGATGTCGATATGGCGACGAATCTCGACGTCCGCGGCCTCACCGTCGAACTGCCCACGCAAGCCGGCTGGATTCGTCCGGTGAACGACGTTTCATTTACGCTCGGGGCCGGCGAAACGCTGGGCATCGTCGGCGAATCGGGCTCGGGCAAGACGATGCTGGCGCTCGCGCTGATGGGACTGGAGCCAAAAGGCGCGCGCCTCGCCGGCGACGCATGGCTTCGCCCGCGCAGCGCGAACGGAAACAGCGCGCCCGCATCTCCAACCGCGTCCCCGGGCGACAATCTGCTCACCGCCGAGCGTTCCACAATGTGGTCCCTGCGCGGCGGCGAAATCGCCATGATTTTTCAGGAGCCGATGACGGCGCTCAATCCTGTGATCCGCATCGGCGCGCAGATCGAGGAAGCCATCCGCGCCCACGAACCTCGCCTGCCATCGGGCGAAATTCAGCGCCGCGCGATCGATGCGCTCGAACGCGCCGCGATCCCCGAGCCTGCGCACCGCGCCCGGCAATTTCCGCACCAGCTCTCCGGCGGCCTGCGCCAGCGCGCCATGATCGCCATGGCATTGGCCGCGGGCCCGCGCGTGCTGATCGCGGACGAGCCCACCACCGCTCTCGACGTCACCGTGCAAAAGCAAATTCTCGAGCTGCTCGCCACGCTCAGCCGCGAATTGCATCTCTCGATGATTTTCATCACCCACGATTTCGGCGTAGTCTCGCAGATCGCCGGCCGCGTCGCGGTGATGTACGCGGGCCGCGTGGTCGAGCAAGGCCCGGCGGACGAAGTTCTGCGCCATCCGCGGCATCCTTACACCGAAGCGCTGCTTCGCGCCGCTCCTAAACTGACGCGCGAAAAGCTCGAGGCCATTCCCGGCGCGGTCCCGCCGCTTTCCGCGCTTCCGGCCGGCTGTGCCTTCGGCCCGCGCTGCGCGAAGCACGTCGCCGAATGCGACGCGGCCGTGCCCGAGCTGATTCACGCCGCAGGCGCGTCCGAAAATCACCGCGCGCGGTGTATCTTGGTCAGGGAAACCAGCAAATAATGGCCGAAGGCGCCCTGCTCGAAGTCCGCGACCTGCGCAAACGCTACGCCATCGCCGGCGCGCTGCTGCATCGCGCTGAAGGCGATTCCACGCGCTCTCCCGGCGGCACGGTCGGCGTCGACGGCGTCAACTTTTCGCTCGAGCCCGGCGAAACGCTCGGTATTGTCGGTGAATCCGGCTGCGGCAAGACCACGCTGGCGCGCATGTTGCTGCGGTTGATCGAGCCCGATTCCGGCGATATGCGTTTCCGCGGCCAGGATTGGAGCAGCGCACGCGGAGCCGACCTGCGCGCGCTGCGGCGCCGGATCCAGATGGTGTTTCAGGATCCGATCGCGTCGCTCAATTCGCGCATGCGCGTGGGTACGATCGTCGGCGAGCCGCTGGCGATCCACGAGCCGCGTCTTTCGCGCGCCGACCGCAACGCGCGCGTGGCGCAGATTCTCGCCTCGGTCGGCATGGGCGTTGAGTCGCTCGAACGCTACCCGCACGAATTTTCCGGCGGCCAACGCCAGCGCATCGGCATCGCCCGCGCTCTGATTCTGCGGCCCGAACTCGTGGTCGCCGACGAGCCGGTCTCCGCGCTCGACGTTTCCGTCGGTGCGCAAATTCTGGATTTGCTCGATCGCTTGCGCCGCGAGCTTTCGCTCACGCTGATCTTGATCTCGCACAGCCTGCCCGTCGTGGCGCAACTCGCCACGCGCGTCTCCGTAATGCAAGCCGGCAAATTCGTCGAATCCGGACCCGCGGAGCAGGTGCTTCGCGCGCCGCAGCATCCCTACACGCAAGCCCTAATCGCCGCCGTCCCCGAAATCCCCGCGTAGCGCGCCGCATTTGGTTTACGTTTAGATCCGGCGGTCGATGTGGGGGAAGTCCAGCCAAACCTTCACGCCGCAGAAGTGCGAGCCTTCGGTGCAGATGGGGGTGGAAATTCCGGCGCGGAGGTAGCACGGCGGGCCGATGTAGCGGCCGATCGCAGGCAGTGCGTCGCGGACTTGGCGGGCTTCTTCGATCGAGGCCTGATAAATTTCTTCCTGTGCGTTGAAGCAGGTGCGCATCGTCCATTTGTGCAGCAGGTGGAGCAGCGAGCCTGATTCGACAAGACGGATCGATTTCGCATTCGGCAGCAGATAGAGCGCGAATTCGCGGGGCACGCCGCGATCGATCAGCTCATTTTTCGCCGTCCATGCTTCATCCATCGCTTGCTGGTAGATTTCGAGCGCGCGCGGATTGTCGCGGATCAGCATCGGAGTGATGTAGTCCGGCGAGCGAGTGTCGGCCAGCGTCAGCAGCGGCCGCGAGCCGGGGACCATGCGATGACGCTGGTCCTGGCTATCCGCCGTGTGGCTGATTTTTTTCGCGAACGTGAAGTGCGCGTGGTCGAGTGTCCGCATAATGGGGGCGTGCACGCCGACGTTGAGCGTCTCGCGGCGGTACGGATTCCGCGCCGGATTCATCACGCGATCGAGCGCTTCCGCATCGTCGCATTCCGCCACGGTCAGCCCCATCACCGCGCGATATGCTTCGCCAATCGCCTGCACCGCGCGCGGCGAGTAATCCACCAGTTGCGACGTCAGCCCGCCCAGCTTCGCGTCGAACTCCCGCGCAAATGCCTCGCCGTCGCGTGCCTCACCCGCCGCGCGCCATTCCGGCATGTCTTCCATCGCACCCTGGTCGAAGCGGTCGAAAAATTCCGAATCGATTTCGCGAACGCGCGCGACCATTTCACCGATCACGTGCCGCGCTTCGGCTGGCGTGTCGTTCGCCGCCTGCATCCTCCACAGCCGGTAGAGCACGATCCCGGAAATTGTGTGCACCATGGTGGTGAACGCCGCCACGGGAAGGACGTAACGCGCCACCTCGATCGCCCGCTTTTCCGATTGCCGGCCGACCTTTTGCACCCGCCGCGCATGCGACATCGGCCCGACGTGCCATATGCCGCTCAAAATCTCGCGCGCCGTGGGCTCGAGCACCCGGGTCAGTTCGCGATAGTGCTCCCAGGCCCGCGCGATGGCCCGCTCGTAAATCGCGCGTTCCGCCGCGCCAAACTCCGCACTCGACGCCGGCACGTACGCCTGCGCGCGGTCCAGCCGCACGTAGCGCTGGCTCTGCTGCTCGGAATTATAGAAAGGATGCGCGTGCAGGAACGACCAGACGAATTGCCGGCTCACATTTTCGAGCCCGAATTCAAAATGCGCGTGCTGGTAGACCGTGTGGTGCCCGCCGAAAAATGTTCCCGCGCCGATGGTCAGGCGCTGCTTTTCGGTGACTTCTTCCGGCGTCACCAAGTGCGGCGAATAGCAGGTGCGGGCCGCGGCGATCGCCGAATTCATGGGATGCGCGAACGCGTTGCGCAGCGTCACGCGCGGCGGCGCGCTTTCAACCGGCGATCCCGTGGGCGAATCCGGAACAGGAGACAATTGCGTGGCCATCTCCCGGCATTCTACACCACCGGCCGCCGCCGTTTTCTAATTCGGCAGGCTGCCCTCGCCTTCGCATACCCACGCGTAGTGGGATCCGGGACGGTCGCAGCTTCCACGGATTAAATTCGCACGCGTGCCGCTTTCCTGCCGGGCGTGCCGACCCCTATGCCATTTCGCCTCGAACGACTATGCTGAAACGTGCCGGAAACGCCTGACGCAAACCCCGGCCCTCCGAGCCGGCGCGGATTTTTCCGCACGATCATTCTCTGGTGCCTCGGCGCGCTCGCGCTGCTTTGGTTCCTGGCGTCGCTGCTGCTGCTCGCCGCCCGGTGGATCGACCCGCCCACCACGGCCGTGCACATCGAGCGCCGCATGCAGGCCTGGATTCACGGCGCGCCCTATCACGAGCGCTACGACTTCGTCCCGCTCAGCCAAATTTCGCCCGACTTGCAGCACGCGGTGATTGCGGCGGAGGATGCCCGCTTCTATCAGCATCACGGTTTCGATTGGCGCGCCATTCAGCTGGCCGCGCAGGACGACATGGAAGGCGGGCGCATCCGCGGCGGTTCCACGATCACGCAGCAGTTGGTGAAGAACCTGTACTTCGGCACGGGCCGCTCGATCCTCCGCAAGGGCGCGGAGTTCACGCTCGTCCCTGTCGCCGAATTCGTGCTCGGCAAGCGGCGCATTCTGGAGCTGTATCTGAATGAAGTGGAATGGGGACCGGGCGTCTACGGCGCGGACGCGGCGTGCCGCTACTACTATCACATCCCGGCGCGCGAGGTGGGTCGGCGAGAGGCTGCGCAATTGGCGGCGGTTTTGCCGCTGCCATTGAAGCGGCGGCCAGAGCGGATGCAGCGCTACTCAGAAATTATTCTTGAGAGGATGCGCCAAGCGGGCTGGTAGCCGCGATCGGGTGTCTGCGACGGGTTCTGCCGCCGGCCGATCTTTCGATCCAGCCGGCGTGGCTCAGATGAGCAATGACTCGGCTACTTCTTGGCAGCGGCCATCGAGGCCTTTTTGTCCGCGTATTTCTTCGTGAAGCGCTCCACGCGTCCGGCCGTATCGATCAGCTTCTGCTTGCCGGTGTAGAAAGGATGGCAATTTGCGCAGATTTCCGTGCGGATCGCGTTGCCCTTGATCGTCGAGCGAGTCTCAAACTGGTTGCCGCACGCGCAGTGCACCGTGACGACGTGATAATCCGGATGAATGCCCTCTTTCATGGAAAAGCTCCTGTCTCAGCAGGCCGGTCTGCGCAAAGTCACAGCAGGTGACACCTTCGCGTCGCTAGGCCCGCGGGGAAACCCCATTATACGCCAATTCCGGCTGCTTTCGTCGATTAGATGATCGGCGGCCATACCGCGATTCGGCGGCTAAGAACCGCTGAAAAAGAGCGGGGCGCCGAGCTTGGAGTGGTAATTCGGCCGGTAGCGATCGGTGTTGTAGAGCTTGGCGATATCGACTGTGCGGGCGCCTTTGCTGAGATCAGGAAGCGAGGTGTGGATGTAGCAGCCGTTTTGGACGCCGATCATGCGGCCGCTGACGCCTTCGCGGATCAGCTCGACGGCGATGTTGGCGAAGGTGGTGGCGACGATCATGTCGATCGAATCGGGCTCGCCGCTGCGGAGGTCGTAAGTAAGGTCGCTCACCATGGTTTCCTGGCCGGTGCGCTTCTGAATTTCTTCAGCGAGAGCGGCGCCGATGTCGACTTTTTTGCGGTGGCCGTAAGCGTCGGCTTCGCCGAATTCCGCGACTTTTCCCTGCGTCCACATAGCGCCTTCGGAGACGACGATGAGGGCGTAGTTGCTGGGATTATTCGCTTTGTCTTCCATCATCAGCCCGCACACGCGATCGAGTTCGAACGGGTGTTCGGGAATCAGGCAGCGTGTGGACGTCACATACGCGGTGTAGAGCGACGTGAATCCGGCGTCCCGCCCAAAAATGCGGAAAATTCCAATGCGCTCGTGCGAGCCCACGGTGGTGCGCTGCCGCGTGATCGATTGCTTCGCGCGCGTCACCGCCGTTGAAAAACCGATGCAATATTCCGTACCCTGCACATCGTTATCCATGGTCTTCGGAATCGCCACTACCGGAAATCCCGCCGCGGAAAGCACGGACGCAAAACTCAACGTGTCGTCTCCGCCGATGGCCACCAGGCAGCCGATGCCCAGCTTTTCCAGGTTGGACAGCACGATGGAAGTGAGATCGTAGGTCTTGCCGTCGAACGGCAGCTTTTTCAGTTGGTCTTTCGGGAGATGCTTCGGCAGCTTCGCTTCGGCCACCTTGCGCGGATTCGTCCGCGAAGTGTGCAGAATCGTTCCGCCGCTGCGTTCGATGGTGCGCGTATTGTCACGCGTAAGCTCGCGGATGTAGTCGGGATCGTCCGCGCTGGTCATGTAGGTGAGGCCGGCCCAGCCGCGCCGTATGCCCACCACCGGACGCCGAATTTCGCTGCCCCCATAGACGACGGACTTGATGACCGGGTTGAGTCCCGGCACATCGCCGCCGCCGGTCAGGATTCCGATTTTGTCGTTCACCGTACTTTTCTCCGGCCGCGTCCTTTCGCGCGATTCACCGTGCTTCGCGCGTCCCCTGAGGCCGCAGTGCGCCCATCGACTTTAATGATAATGGCAAAGACGTGGCGTGGCGAGCGGCTGTTCCAATCGAAACGATCAGAAAGTCCGATGAGTACACGGCGAGCGCTGCGCCGTTTCGGCACACGCTTGCGTTGGGCTTCGAGTAGAATTATGCCGTCGCGATTCTTTCGCGCAGATTACCTTCATCGGAGACTACGAATGCGTCGCTTGGCCATCCTGGCATTGATTCCTGTCGCTTTTCTCGCTTTCTGCATCTGGCTGACGCCCATCGCGGGCGCGCCCAAGCCGCTGCAGATCTATTTCATCGACGTAGAGGGCGGGCAATCGACCTTGATCGTCGACCCGCAGGGCGAATCCCTGCTGATCGATACCGGGTGGGACGATTTCAACGGGCGCGACGCGGATCGCATCGTCGCCGCCGCGAAATCGGCGGGCATCGACCACATCGACGATCTCGTGCTGACGCATTATCACTCCGATCATGCGGGCGGGGTGCCGCAACTCGCGGCGAAGATGAAAATCGGGACGTTTTTCGATCACGGCGCGAATACGGAGGTCGATTCGAAGGCCACGCGCGATGCCTACGAGGCCTATTTGAAGGTGGCGGCGCAGGCGAAGCGCGTCACCGTGAAACCCGGCGACGTGTTGCCGCTCAAAGGCATTCACGTACAGGTGTTGACGGCGGCAGGCGAGCTGATTCAAGAGCCGTTGCCCGGAGCCGGTCAGGCGAATCCGCTGTGCGATTCCGAGCCGAAGGTCGGCCCGGACCCGAGCGAGAATTCGCGCTCGGTGGGCGTGCTGATCACTTTCGGCAAGTTCCGGTTCATCGATCTCGGCGATTTGACGAACCTGAAAGAGCTGGGCCTGGCGTGCCCGAAAAACCTGATCGGCACGGTGGATTTGTATTTGACGACGCATCACGGGACGGCGCATCCGGGAACGGGCGATGGTTCGGGCGCGCGCGCGCTGGTACATGCGCTGCATCCGCGGGTGGCGGTGATGAACAACGGCGCGATCAAGGGCGGACATCCGGTGGCGTGGCAGATCGTGCACGACTCGCCGGGGCTCGAGGACTTTTGGCAGCTGCATTATTCGATAGCCGGCGACAAAGACCACAACGTCGATGAGAAATTCATCGCCAACGTTGGCGGCACGGATCAAGGCAATTACATCAAAGTCACTGCTGAACCCGACGCGACGATGACCGTGACGAATTCCCGAAACAATCTTTCGAAAACCTACACGAAATAGACTGAACTACGGCCGGCTAGGCTGCATCAAAAACCTCGTGACGCAGCTGAAAGCCAGCCTTTTCGATGACCTCTTTGGCTCGATTCAGGAAGTTCTGGCCCTTTTCATCGGGCGGATATTTGAAGAAGACTCGTACAACTACTACCCGGTCTTTAGCCTCTGCATAACGTTGGAGCAGTTCGCCGCTTTCGATAAACGCCAGGTACTTATTGAGCTTCGCCTGCAACTTCGTCTGATGGTCGACGCTGTCTGTCCATGCGAGATGGTCACTTATCGCTAACACGACTTCGCCGGTTTCGTTGATGCTGATGATGTCGACGACGTCCAGTTGTTCGACTGACATTGTCAGACCTCACCTAGTCTTCGCATCGCGTCTCATTGTCTGAGCGTCGAGAGGATTTCGCTGAATTCGACGTGGAGGCCATGGGGCAGGACTTGCTCTTCGACGATGCGGCGCAGGAGATCGAGGTGTTTTTCCGGTTCGACGTAGGTGCGGTTGATGTCGGCGACGCTGATGCGGCGCTGGTCTTCGTGAATGCGTTCGAACGTGTCGCCGGACTTGACCATTCCCTCTTCCACAACTGAAAAATAGACGCCGGAGCGGCGGCTGAGCAGGAAGCGCTTGACCATATCGGGGCGGTCGAAGCGCAAGCCGAGCTTGAAGCAGGGCAGGCGAGGCTGGACGACTTTGACGGTGGCTTCGCCGACGCGAAATTGGTCGCCGATCCAAGCGTTTTCCTCGAGTAGACCTTCCGTGGTGAAATTCTCGCCGAAATTTCCCCAGGTGAATTCGTAATCGGGCAATTGCTCGCGCCAATAGTCGTAATGCTCGGAGGGGTAGGCGTAGACGGCTTTGTTTTTTCCGCCGTGGACGCTGAGGTCGGACTGGCAATCGCCATCGATATTCATGCGGCGGAGGAGGCGGGGGCCATCGACTGCGGATTTGAAGATGCTGGTGGTGACGTCGCGACCGTGATAGTCGAACTGGCGCGGCAGGCCGACGTTGAGCGAGATGATTTTCATGGCCGGCAGTCCAGCACGGCGGCACCGTTGATGCGGTCGTTTTTCAGATCGTTGAGGGCGCGGTTGGCGTCGCGGAGCGGATAGAGCGTGGTCTGCGAATGGATCGGAATTTCGGCGGCGACGCGAAGGAAATCCTCGCCATCCTTGCGCGTGTTGTTGGCCACGCTGCGGATGACGCGCTCCTGATACAGCAGATTGTAATCGAAGGAAGGAATCGGGCTCATATGGATGCCGCCGAGGACGAGCACGCCGCCTTTTTTCAGGGCAGCGAGCGCGGGAGGAACCAGCTCGCCGGCGGGGGCAAAGATGATGGCAGCGTCGAGTTTCGCGGGCGGCGTTTCCGTGGCTTCGCCGGCCCAGACGGCGCCGAGCTGGAGCGCGAGCTGCTGATGCTTCGCGCCGCGGGTGGCGGCGTAGACTTCCGCGCCCCAGTGGCGCGCGACCTGAATGGCGACGTGGGCGGCGGCGCCGAAACCATAGAAGGCGAGCTGGGAGCCGCGCTTGATGCCGGAAAGGCGCAGGCAGCGGAAACCGATAATTCCGGCGCAGAGGAGCGGGGAGGCGTGCTCGTCCGCGAAAGATTCGGGGATGGCGTAGACGAAATCTTCGGGGGCGACGATCAGCTCGGCGTAGCCGCCATCGACCGTCCAGCCGGTGAACGTGGGATGGTCGCAGAGGTTTTCGGCGCCGCTGCGGCAGAATTCGCAGGTCTGGTCGGTCTGGTGCAGCCAGGGGATGCCGACGCGGTCTCCGATCTTGAACCTCTGCGCGTTTGGTCCCAGTTTTGCCACGGTACCTACGATTTGATGCCCGGGAATCACCGGGGATTTTTTCGGCGGCAGCTCGCCTTCGACGACGTGGAGGTCGGTGCGGCAGACGCCGCACATCGTCACGCGCACAAGCACTTCGCCAGCGCCGGGCGAAGGGTCCGGCGCGTCCCCGAACACAAGCGGATTCCGCTCCACCGGCGTCGGCGACGCCAGCCAACAGGCCTTCACTTCAGCCACCTTGAAAAGTGTTTCGCTCCGAGCAGGTTCAATCGGTTCACACAACCATATTAGTACTCGTTGCTCGACGCGCAAGACGTATCCGCCGGAGCCGAATTCGAATCGGAGCCTGTTAAGACTCACCGCGGCGGCCTAGCCAGCGGAACAGAAACGTCGCGGCCACGGCTCCTGCGATTTGAGCCAGTAGAAAAAATGGAGCGTCGATCGGCCGGATGCCGGCGAACGTGTCGCTGAACGAGCGTGCGATGGTGACGGCAGGATTGGCGAACGACGTGGACGCCGTGAACCAATACGCTGCGGTGATCCACCCCGCGACTGCAATCGCCACGGCCTGCATTCCAAGCCGCGATGTGCCGCGAATCACGGCCAGCAGCCCGAACGTGGCGATGAATTCGCTGAACACGAGCGCCGGGCCGCTGCGCACGTGCTGCGAGAGCGAAAAATAAGGAAGCCCAAACATCACGTGCGCCGCCAGAGCGCCGGCGAATCCGCCGAGGATCTGCGCCGCCATATACGCCAGAGCCTCCGGCCAAGGAATCCTGCGGTCCAGTGCCTCCGCCATCGATACCGCCGGATTGAAATGCGCGCCGGAAATGGCGCCGAAAGCGAGGATCAAGGCGACAAGTGCCGCGCCGGTAGCGAGGGTATTGGCCAGAAGTGCGATCGCCGTGTTTCCCCCGGCCAGACGCTCGCCCATGATCCCGGAGCCGATCACCGCCGCGACCAGAAACGCAGTGCCCAGAAATTCGGCAAACATGCGCTGGGCCAGAGAACGATTCATTCGCGCCCGATGCGGTCGACTTCGCGTTTGATCGCGAGGGAATCGAGGCTCGCGAGAGGAAGGCAGAGAAAGAGGCTGATGCGCCGATCCAGCGTCATGAATGCGTCGCGGAACGCCCGCTCGATCTCGTCCGGTGCGCCCGCGACGGCTGCTGGATCGGGGACGCCCCAATGCGCCGTCATCGGTTGGCCGGGCCAGACCGGGCAGATTTCTTTCGCGGCGTTGTCGCAAACGGTGAAGACGAAGTGGAGCTTTGGCGCGCCGGGTCGCGCGAATTCTGACCAATCCTTGCTGCGCAGACCTTCGGTGGAAAGATGCGCCAGCTCGATTTGCTTGAGCGCCTCGGGCCGCACTTTTCCGGTGGGATGGCTGCCCGCGCTGAATGCCTCGAAATTCGGCCGGCCTTTCCGATTCATGATGGCCTCGGCCATGATTGAGCGCGCGGAATTGCCGGTGCAGAGAAAGAGCACGTTGTAGCGGGCCGCCACCGGCTAATCCTTCGCACTTTCCGGGGATTTCCGCGCGCGGATGAAAGCGCTCGCGAATTTGCCGTCCACCTGCGGCGCGATCGCGTCGACGTCCAATCCATTGGCGGCCAGGAACTGGCGGGCGTCTTCGATTTTGTAAACGCGCGTAGGCTCGATTTCGATCTCGGTGAATCCCGCCGCCGCCAGCTTCGCGCGATAGTCGGTTTCGTCCATGGCGCCGGCCACGCAGCCCACCCAAAGTTCGACACTGCGGCGAATTTCGGACGGCACGGCTGCGCGCACCACCACGTCGGAAACGGCGAACCGCCCGCCCGGCTTGAGCACGCGGAAGGCTTCCTGCAGCACCTGATCTTTGTCCGCCGAAAGATTGATCACGCAATTGGAGATCACCACGTCGACTGAATTCCGCGGCAGGGGAATATTCTCGATTTCGCCTTTCAGGAACTCCACGTTGGTCACGCCGGACTGGCGCTGGTTTTCGCGGGCCAGCTCTAGCATGTCGTCCGTCATGTCCAGACCATAGGCCTTGCCGCCGGGCGCGACGCGCCGCGCGGAAAGCAGCACGTCGATGCCGCCGCCCGATCCGAGATCCAGCACGATTTCACCGGGCTGAAGCTTTGCGAGCGCCGTCGGATTCCCGCAGCCCAGCGACGCGGCGATGGCCGCGTCCGGCAGGGCGGCGATCTGCGCGCCGTCGTAAAGGTTCGTGGTGATGGGATCGCAGGCGCAAAGCTCGGCCGCGCCTCCGCAACACGCCGTCTTTCCGGCCGCCACCTGGCGCGCCGCCTCTCCGTACTTGGATTGGATGGCCTGCTTGATTTCACCTTCAGGCATTTGGAACTCCTTCGAACATATTCGCTCCCGCGAATATGAAGCAGGCTAGCGCCCGCAGATATATATGTCAATACGAATATGTTGTATACTCGCCGTATGGCCAAGTCTCAGCCTGGATTCACGCTGGACGTTCTGTTCCGCGCAATGGCGGATGCCACCCGGCTGCGATTGCTGAATCTGATCGCGGACCGCGAGATCTGCGTCTGCTATCTGGTGGAAATATTGAAAATGAGCCAGCCGAAAATTTCGCGGCATCTGGCATATCTGCGAAGAGCGGGAATCGTAGCAGCGCGGCGCGAAGGCAAATGGATGCATTACCGGCTGACGGTTACCCGGGACGATTCGGCCGAGCGGATTTTGCGCGAGACTCTGCGAAACCTGCGTGAGCGTCCCGAAATGAAGCGCGACGTGGCCCGGCTCAGCGCAGCCTGCTGTACCCCGGAAAAATTCGTCCTGCTCGAAGGCGCGCCATCACCCACTACGTTGCGCGCCGCAGCCGATTCGTAAGCGAACTTCGTTTTTGGCCGTAGCCCTATTCCTGCAGTTCCATCGCCAAGAACGAGTCTTTTCACCTCCAACTCGCTAAGAACGAACAAAACGCGCACAAAGAAGTGACACAAATGTTCGAGGTGTCGAGTCAGCGGAAAATAAGAGCGGCGCGCCGACCCTTGGATAAGTAGGGTGAGCGCGCCGCGTAGACGGATGACGCCGAGGCTAGGCCCAGCTATAGCCGAGATTCGCGATCGGTAGCGAGCGGATGCGATCGCCGGTGACTGCGAAAATGGCGTTGGTGATGGCCGGGGGCATGGGCGGCAGCGCGGGCTCGCCCAGGCCTGTCGGCGGGTTGTCGGATTTTACGAAGTGGACGTCGATTTCGCGCGGGGCCTGGGTGAGGCGCAGCGGCGGGTACTGGTGGAAATTGCTCTGCGAGGCGCGGCCTTTTTCGATGGTGATTTCGTAGCCCATCACGTGGCTCATGCCTTCGATGACCGCGCCCTGGGAAATATTTTCGGCGGCGGTGGGATTGATGGCGCCCACGCTGCCGATATCGCCCGAGACCCAGACCTTGTGAACCTTGAGCTGCTTTTCCTTGATCACCTGCACCTGGGCGACCTCGGCGAAATAGCCGCGATGGCTGAAGTGGAAGGCGACGCCCATGCCGGTGTCCTTGGGCAGCTTGGTCTTGCCCCAGCCGGAGCGGTCGGCGACATCGAGCAGGACGCCGCGCATGCGGGCCGCGTCGAAGGGCACGGGCGCGAAGGCGACCGGAGTTCCCGGGGGCGGAGGCGCGGACGGCAGCGGCTGGTTGGCCAGCATGTCGAGCCGGAACTGCACCGGATCTTTTCCGGCGGCGTGCGCAAGCTCGTCGATGAAGGATTGCATGACGAAGGCGATGGCGTTCGAACCGGGAGCGCGCATCGCGCCCATGGGCACTCCGCTGGGCATCATCGACGAGAGCTGCGAAAAATTCGGAATGAACCGCGACGGAAATTCCTCGCCCGAAAGCCCGGCGCTCTGCGCGTAGCGGCCGTTTTCACCGAAGCTGACGAAGTGATTGCGCCAGGCGACCAGCTTGCCGTTCGCATCGACCGCGCCCTTCAGGTTGTGATAACCGGCGGGACGGTAGAAGTCGTGCGCCATGTCCTGCTCACGCGTCCAGAGCAGCTTGATCGGCACGCCGACCTGCTTGGCGATGTAAGCGGCTTCTACGACGTAGTCGTTGGTGAGCCGGCGGCCGAATCCGCCGCCGATGCGCGTGAGGTGCAGGGTGATGTCCTTCGGGTCGATGCCGCAAGCCGCAGCGGACTGACCGACACCGCCTGCGGGAATCTGGCTGGGAGCCCAGAGCTCCAGCTTCCCGTCCTTGAAAGAGGCGGAGCAGTTCATGGGCTCGAGAGGCACGTGCGAAAGGAACGGGTAGCTGTAGGACGCTTCGACGACCTTGACGCCCGCGCCGGTGAAAGCGGCTTCCACGTCGCCATCCTTGCGTAGCACCTGGCCGGGGTCTTTCTTGGCGAGATCCTCGGCGGTGGAATTGTAGAGCTCGGTGCTCTGTTTTGCGGTCGGGCCTTCGTCCCAGACGACTTTTAGAACGTTGTCGCGGGCGTGGCGGGCCTGATACCAGCTATCGGCCACGATGGCGACGCCGCCGGCGAGCGCGGAAGGATCGGGGCCCGGCGGCACGATGAACGCGTGGCGGATTCCGGGCTGCGCTTTGACTTCGTCGACGTTGAAGCTGACGGCCTTGCCGCCGAACACCGGGCATTTTTCGAAATTCGCGTAGAGCATGCCGGGAGTGGTGAAGTCGATGCCGAAGATCGGTTTGCCGGTGACGATTTTCTTGATGTCGGGATTCGCGGCGTTCTTGCCGATGATGCGGTAGTCCTTGGGATCCTTGAGTTTCAGCGTCTTGGGATCCGGAACGGGGAGCGACGCAGCTTTCGTGGACAGCTCGCCGTAGGTAGCACTGCGCTTGCTGGCTGCGTGATGCACGCGGCTGGCGGTGGTGGTGCATTCCGACGCGGACACGCCCCAATTTTCGGCCGCGGCGGCGATCAGCATGGCGCGGCACTGCGCGCCGAGCTGGCGCATCGGATCCCAGTTCATGGGCGTGGCGGTGCTGCCACCGGCGATCTGCGCGCCGTACTTATTCGGATTCAAATCGGCCTGCTCGATTTTCACGTCTTTCCAATCGGCGTCGAGCTCTTCCGCAATGAGCATCGGGAGCATGACTTTCACGCCCTGGCCGATTTCAGGATTCTTGGCCATGAGCGTGATTTCGCCGGAAGGCACGATGGTGATGAACGACGCGGGAAGCAGCGTGACGGGCGGCCCGAACTGCGCTGCGGCGAGCGCCTTCTCAAATGGCTCGACGTAACAGGCGAGCATCATGCCGCCACCGGCGATCACGGAGACGCGAAGAAAAGACCGGCGGCTAACGAGTGTCGATGTCATGGTCGTTGTCATGGTAACCGGACCTCCTGCTTCAATCTCGTACGTACTTCGTGTTCGGTCGAAGCGAAATGCGCGCGGCGCGCAGCTCAGGCTTGCGGCGCGGGCGCTTTCGCCGGCTGCTTAGCGGCGATTTCGGCCGCCTTGTGAATCGCTTTTCGGATGCGGAGATAGGTGCCGCAGCGGCAGATGTTGCCGTCCATGGCAGCGTCGATATCGGCGTCCGTGGGATGCGGATTTTTGGCCAGCAGTGCCGAGGCGGACATCATCTGCCCGGCCTGGCAATAGCCGCACTGGGGGACGTCGATTTCCTGCCAGGCGACCTGGACGGGGTGCGTGCCATCGGCGGACAGCCCCTCGAGCGTGGTGACGTGCTTCCCGGCCGCATTTTGAATGGCGGTGGTGCAGGAGCGCATCGCCGTGCCGTTGATGTGCACGGTGCAGCATCCGCAGAGAGCCATGCCGCAGCCGTATTTGGTGCCGTGGAGGCCGATCACGTCGCGAATCACCCACAGAAGCGGCGTTCCTTCGGGGACGTCGACGGTGTGGGGCTGGCCGTTCACGGTGAGTTGGTAAGCCATGGAGACACCTCCGAAAACCGGGGGCTTGGGTCCGACGTGGAGCAAGGTAGCACCGGGGACAGGGCGTGTCAATTTTGATGACTGTAAATGATTGCAAACATGGGATATACGGTTTGATATGGATCAAGTCGTGTAGATCGATGCTGCCGCCCGGGGAATGTGCTGGAGTGCTGAAACTCAGGGTTCGCGGGCGAGGCACAGAGGGCGCGAGACAGCGCTCCCGTGATATACAGGCGGGCAGGAAAGGCGGGGAGGAAAATGGATTCGACGGCGGCGGTGCACTCGTCGGGCGAAACAGGGCATGAGCTGGATTTTGCTTCGGCGCTTTCGGCGGCGGAAGCGATTCGCGCGAAGAAGGTTTCGTCGGTCGAGCTGACGCGGCGGGCTTTCGAGCGGATCGACCGGTTCAATCCGGCCGTGAACGCGTTCGTCTACCAGATGCGCGACGAGGCGTTGGCGCAGGCGAAGCGGGCGGACGAGGCGCTGTCGCGCGGGGAATCGATGGGTGCGTTTCACGGCGTGCCGATCCACGTAAAAGAAAGCTTCGGAGTGACGGGGCAGCGGTGCACGTGGGGAATTCCGGCGTTCAAGGATTCGCGAGCGACACGAAATGCCGCGGCGGTCGAGCGGTTGCTGGGTGCGGGTGCCGTGCTGCTGGGCGGGACGAACGTACCGGTGAGTTTATATGACTGGCAGAGCTACAACCCGATTTATGGAGTGACGAACAATCCGTGGGATCTGAAGCGCACGCCGGGTGGAAGTTCGGGCGGATCGGCGGCGGCGCTGGCGGCGGGACTGGGGTATTTGAGCGTGGGCAGCGACATCGGCGGATCGATTCGCGTGCCTTCGCATTACTGCGGACTTTACGGGCATAAGCCCACGCTCGATCTCGTGAGCCAGCGCGGGCACATTGCGGGAGGGAATGCGGCGGCGCCGGGAATGCAGACGCTGCTGGCGGTGGCGGGACCGATGGCGCGAAGCGCGGGCGATCTGATGGCGGCGATGAAAGTGCTGGGAGGGCCCGACGGATGGGACGCAAAAGCGTTGAAATGGGAGATGCCGGCGGCGCGGGCGGCGAGCTTGAAGGAATTTCGCGTGGGATACGTGATCGACGATCCGATTGCGCCGCCGACGCCGGAAGTCCGCGCCGTCCTGGAAAACGCGATCGACGGGCTGAGCCGCGCGGGAGCGCAGATGAAGCCGGGATGGCCGCAGGGATTGAACCCGAAAGGGCTGCTCGACACCTATATTTTCATGCTGATGGCGTTTACGACGAGCATGGCGCCGCCGGCGCAGCAGCCGCCGCCGGGCGCGAAGGCGGAAGATCCGAACGATCCAATGCAGAGCGGGCCGGTGACTTCGTACAACGAATGGCAGCGCGCGAATTTGCGGCGGCTCGGCTACCGGGCGCTGTGGCAGGAGTATTTCAAGGATGTGGATGTGTTTTTGTCGCCCGCGGTTTTTACCACCGCGGTGTTCCACGATCACAGCGAACCGCAGACGGCGCGGCGGATTGCGACTTCAGCGGGGCCGCGGAAATATATGGACATTTTCAGCTGGATCGCGACGGCGACGCTGACCGGATGCCCTGCAACGGTTGCGCCGGTGGGAGTGACGTCCGAGGGATTGCCGGTGGATATTCAGATCATGGGGCCGTATTGGGAGGACGCGACGCCAATTGCGTTCGCGGAGTTGATGGGACGGGAGATCGGGGGATTTAGGGCGCCAGCGGGATATTCGAATTAGTTTCGATTCCGGCATTTGACTAAACACGAAGGGCATAGAGGTCACGGAGGATGCGAGGCGGACGTTGCACACGAAGAGGGACGCTTCGACTCCGTGACCGGAGATTCCGGCTTTGCCGGAATGAAAGGCCAAAACGTCCGGTCACTCCGCTCAGATTGACGGGCTAACCCCCTAGACGGCGCCGGATTTCATTTGGCCGGCTATGTATTCGGATTGGCGGAGGGCCAGAGCCACGATCGTGAGCGTGGGGTTTTCGGCGCCGCTGGAGACGAACTGGCTGCCGTCGCTGACGAAGAGATTTTTCACGTCGTGGGACTGGCCGTGGGCGTTGACGACGCCATCGCGCGGATTGGCGGACATGCGGTTGGTGCCCATGTTGTGCGTCGATGGGAACGGCAGGCGGTGGATGGTGCGCGTGGCGCCGATCGATTTGTAAATTGCGTCGGCGCGTTCCATGCCGTGCTTCTGCATGGCGAGATCGTTTTCGTGATCGTCCACGTGCACGTTGGGGATGGGCACGCCGAATTTATCCTTGCGATCGGGATGGAGCGTGACGCGGTTACCGGCGCGCGGAAGATCTTCGCCGATGATCCAGACTCCGGCGAGATTCGCGTAGCTATCGATCCAGGACGCGCGCTCGCGTCCCCATGCGCCGGGCGCGAGGTTGGTGGAAAAGCTCGGAAGACCTTGCGGAAGCGTCTCAAGGTTGTAGCCGCCGGCGAATCCGCGCTTGGTGTCGAGCCCCGCTTCGTCCATCACGATGCCGCCATTGGATGTGCCGCGATACATGTGCACAGGCTTGCCGAAATCAGCGAAGACGAGCGCGGTGGTGTGGCGCATGTAATTGCGGCCGACCTGTCCGGAGGAATTGGCGAGGCCATTCGGGAATAAACTCGACGAAGAATTGAGAAGCAGGCGCGGGCTTTCGATGGAATTTCCAGCGACACAAACGATGCGCGCCTTTTGGCGCTGCGTGGCGCCGGCGCGATCGACGTAGACGACGCCGGTGACTTTTCCAGCCGCGTCGTGCTCGATGCGCAGGACCTGGGATTCCGGGCGGACTTCGCATTTTCCGGTGGCTTCGGCTTGCGGGATTTCGGTATAGAGCGCGGACCATTTCGCACCGAAGGTGCAGCCCTGGACGCAGAAGCCGGCCTGCTGGCAGCCGGCGCGGCCGTCGCGCGGCACGGAATTAATCGCGAGGTTCGCGGTCCAATATTTCGAGTAGCCCACTTTTTTTGCGCCCGCGAACAGGACCTTGCAGTGGTTGCTTTCGGGGAGGCGCGGAATTCCGTGCGTGCCCGTGACGCCCAGACGCGATTCGGCGCGATCGTAGTATGGCTCCATCTCCTTCAGGTCGAGCGGCCAGTCCGCCAGGTTGGCGCCGGCGATGGCGCCGTAGCGTGTGCGCGTCTTGAATTCGTGCTCCTGAAAACGCAACGCGACGCCGCCCCAGTGAACGGTGGTGCCGCCGACGAGCTTGCAGGTCCAGGACGGCAGATCGGGAGAGGTCTTGGCGACGTACCACGACCCGGTGGCGGTGCGGGGGTCCAGCCAGCTGAAGGCGCCGAACATCGCGATTTCATCGTTCTGAAATTCGCCGATTTCCATGCGGCGGCCCGCCTCGAGGACGACAACGGAAATTCCTTTTTTCGAAAGCTCGTTGGCGACGGTGGCGCCGCCCGCGCCGGATCCGATGATGACCACCACGGAAGAATCGTTGAGATCAAATTTGGCCGGCATGGGTTACCTCGGGAGCCAATCGATATCGGCGAGGCCCCGGTGCAGATAGCCGCCCTTGGCGGATGACGGTCCCTCGTAGCCGAATTTCGCCCACAGATCGGGCTGGTTGTAGAGGGGCGTCATGGCTCCGTTGTAGACCTTGCTGAAAAATGCGGTGGCTTCGATCTTGTGAATGGCCGCGACGCGGATTTTCTCGTCGGCGACTTCCGCGTAGGGCTTGCCTGCGGATTCTTTCGTTGCGGCATCGAGCTGGGCAACGCCGTCAGCGAGAAGTTTGCGCGTGGCGGCGTCTTTGGACGCTTCGTCCTGCAGCGGGGCGATGGCTTTGGCGTAGAAGGAATCGTCCAGGCGATCGTGCGGGAAGAGGTCGCGTGTGAGTTTCAGGAGAGTGCGCGATTCGGCGGCGGAGAGGCCGGTTTCTTCAGCATGCGAGAGCAAATTCGGCCCGCCGACTGCGATGGCGGCGGTGGTGGCCACGCCGGCTCGCAGGAATCCGCGGCGCGAGAATTTTGTTACGAGTTCGCGAAGCAACATGCGTCTCATGCAGGCAGTTCCCCCAAACGATTGTTGTGCACACATCCTAATCTGACGGGCGGGAAATGGCCAGTCCTGGAGATCGGATCGATCGGGACGATTAGTCTTCTTTGTCGGCGCGGACGGAGACGGTTACGGCGGTTTCGACTGTGGGGCGGGGCGCGCGGCGCATGGTGTCGATGAAAACGCGGACGATGTCCGGGTCGAACTGGTTCGCGGCGCAGCGCTCGAGTTCGGCGAAGGCGTCCTCCGGCGTGCGCGCTTTTTTGTAGGTGCGCTCGGAGGTGATGGTGTCGTAGGCGTCGGCAATGGCGATCACGCGCGCGCCGTAGGGAATCTGTTCGCCTTCGAGGCGCAGCGGGTAGCCGGTGCCGTCGTAGAACTCGTGATGGTGGCGGACCATCTCGCGTATGCGAACCATGGGCTTCAGCGGCTCGAGGATGCGCGCGCCG
>Ga0335085_10004292_pt1 | contig 23775 bp, 22 predicted proteins | sample Lox_Sample_45_FD_206712 | JGI IMG/M metagenome (GOLD analysis project Ga0335085, IMG submission 206712) | Soil microbial communities from Loxahatchee National Wildlife Refuge, Florida, United States - Lox_Sample_4.5 | ecosystem: Environmental > Terrestrial > Soil > Wetlands | place: USA...
CCACGCTGACCGGTGACGCGGGCTACGAGCAAGCCGTCAGGGACGGCTATTTCCGGGTGATCGCCTACGACGACACGGTCACCGCGCCGCTGGACCACATCCTGGCCCGGATGCTGATGGACGACCCGCAATACCGGCTGGCGGCCACGCTGGCCAACTCGAACGGGCTGGGCACGTACTACATCTGGGTCAGGCGCTAGCCGTCCAGGCCGGCCAGGGCGCCAAAGCTGCCGCTGCTGCCGCCGGTCAGCCGGGTCTCGTCGATGAACTCCCCGTCGCGCATCGAGATCAGCCGGTCGGCGGTGGCCGCGATCCGCCCGTCGTGCGTGACGATGACCAGGGTCTGCCCGGCCGGGCAGGTCTGGCTGGCCGGGGAGCGGATCGGCCGGCTCCCGGCCGTAGTACCGGCGCAGCCCGCGGGCACACAGCATGGCTGCGCTCCCGGCCTTGCTCATCACTGTGCTCATCACTGGCCCCTTCGCCTGGTCCAGGCCCGCTCGCAGGCCTCCAGCCAGCGCAGGTCGGCCTGCAGGCGGAGCACGATGCCCTCCAGCAGCAGCCCGGCGGCCGGGCCGGCCGGCTCAGCCAGCGCGGCGCGCTCCGCGTCGCGCAGCCGGCGCAGCAGCTCGCGACGCTGCGTGTCCACGATGGCCAGGGGGTCAGCCAGCCCGGCGGCCGCGGCGGCGATCAGCTTGAGATGGAACTCGGCCAGGTCCGGTTTGGGCCAGCTGACTTCCGCCAGCCACTCGGCCACCCGCTGCTGGCCCGCCGCGGTCAGCTCGTACATCTTCCGGTCGGGCCGCTCCGGCCGGCCCGCGGCCGGCTCGGCGGTCACCAGCCCGGCCTTCTCCAGCCGGGTCAGCGTGACGTACACCTGGCCGTCGTTCATCGCCTCGCCGAGCGGGCCGAGCGCCTGGCGCAGCCGGGCCCGCAGCTGATAGCCGTGCGATGGTTCCTTGGCCAGCATGGCCAGCACCGCTTCCTGCTGCATGGTCACCTCCGTGCGCTAGCCCTAACGGTTATCTAATAGATAACCGTTATCCACACGGGGTGTCAAGCCGCGGGGCGCCGGGCGCCAGCGCGTCAGCGGACCTTCTGGTCGATGAGCGGGACGGCGGACAGTGGATCGACCGCCTTGGCGGCCAGGATGTACCAGGCCGTGGTGCCGGTGTGCAGCGAGGCGTACAGGAAGTTGCCCTGACAGTCGGTCAGGCCGTCCTCGGACGAGGCCATGATGCCCAGCCCGTCGGCATGGGGCCCGTGCTCCTGGGCGAACCTGATATCGGCCAGGTACCCAGCGGCCCGCCGGATGTCAGCGGGGGTGCCCAGGGCTTCCAGCGCGTCGGCCAGATGAGCGGTGCCCTCGAACCAGACGCCACCGCGATCACAGGTGGACACACTGACCCCATGGAACCGCCCGGCGGCGCTGCTCAGGTTCCGGATCACCCAGCCGACCGAGGCGGCGTAGGCCGGATCGCGCAGCGCCAGGTAGGACCAGCTGTTGACGTCCTCGGCCTGCGCGCTCTCGTTGCTGCTGACGCCGTTCGCGATCGTGCCGATGTCGAACGCGCCGGGCGGCCAGTCCCACATGGCGGTCACGAAGCGGCGCGCATGCTGGGCCCGGTCCAGCCAGACATGCTGGCCGGTCAGCCGGGCCAGCAGCCGGAACAGCGCGAACACGTCGATGTTGTGCTCGGTGGACTTCCAGCCGATCCGGCTGGCCTGCGAGGCATATCCGCCGGTGTAGCCGCCCGGGCCGCGGCCGCTGCGGCAGTTGGCCTGGATCCAGCGGCCGATGCCGACCGCCGTGTCCAGGTACCGGGTGTTCCCGGTGGCGGCGTATAGCTGGGCCAGGGCCAGCCCGGCCCAGGCCACGTCGCCGGTGTTGCTGGCATGGCTGGCCACCCGCACATCGTCCGGGTCGTCCAGCCCACCCGGGCTGTATTCGTCATACAACCGCCCGGTGCCGTGCCTTTGCAGGTAGACCAGCGCGTTGCCGACCCGCTCGGCCCGGACGGCGCCCCACCCGGTGTGCATGGCCAGGTACGCGTCGATGACCAGCGCGTCGTCATAGATGGTGGAGACGTTGTAGTGCTCGAGCCCGAGCATCCCACCGAGGTAGCTCTGCGGCAGGGTGGGCAGCTCGGCCGGGCTGCCGCCCGGCGGGTCGTGCAGGTTCAGCATCAGGGTGAGGAACTGGTAGGCCCGGCCGACGCTGCGGGCGCTGGCCCCGGCCCCGGCCGGCCGGGCGTGATAGCCGTCGTAGGCCCGGGCGGAGTGGCTTGAACGGGCCGCGGCGGCCACCCGTGAGGCGGCGGTCCCTGGGTGGTGTCCGGTATCCGCGGCGATGGCCACGGCCACGGCCAGGCCCAGGCAGGCCGCGGCGGTGCCCAGGACGGCCCAGCGCCGCCGGGCCGCCGGTTTGGCCCTCCCGGGCTGCGCCGGGGAGGGCTCGCGCTCATGGGTGAACAAGTCGTGGGTCATCGGCAGCGTCCGCGGCAGGCCCCCGTCAGCGGAGTGAGCCGTTGATTACTTAATGTATTATAAAAACTACTCTTCGTGCTAATACGGCTGCGGCCGGCCCTCAGCCGCAGCGGGCAAACCGGGACATCCGCGGCGTCCGGCGTGCCGGGTCGCCGGCCGTCGCCGGCCTCAGTAAGCTCGACTGAGCCGGGCCGGTGCACCGCCGCCCGCGCTGGGGCCGCTCCGCCGGGACGCGCGCCCCCAGCCAGGTGAGAGCGGCACCGGCCACTTCCCCCGGCCCTGGTTCCCGGCGCCCGCGAGGGTGCCGTCGCGCATGCCCGAAGGAGGCGGTACTTCTATGACGGCAGCCGCGACGCCCACCCCCGCTGCGGAGCGGCGACCGGGGGCCGGGGGCTCCGGGGGTAGTCCCCCGGGGGAGCAGAGCGGGGGGTCGTCCCCCCGGGCTGGCAGGGGCTTCGTCCACCTGCATGTCCACACCGAGTACTCGATGCTGGACGGGGCCGCGCGGCTGCGGGACATGTTCGCCGAGTGCGAACGCGCGGGCATGCCCGCCGTGGCCATGACCGACCACGGCAACCTGTACGGGGCCTACGACTTCTGGTCCAAGGCGACCAAGGCCGGCGTCAAGCCGATCATCGGCATCGAGGCCTACCTGGCGCCGGAGCATCGCCGCAACCGGCAGCCGGTGCGCTGGGGCACCCCGGCGCAGAAGGACGACGACGTGTCCGGCGCGGGCGCTTACACGCACATGACGCTGCTGGCCGAGACCACCGAGGGCATGCATAACCTGTTCCGGCTGTCGTCGCTGGCCTCGCTGGAAGGTTATCTGCGCCAGCCGCGGATGGACCGCGAACTGCTGGCCACCTACGGCAAGGGGATCATCGCCACCACCGGCTGCCCGAGCGGCGAGGTGCAGACCCGGCTGCGGCTCGGCCAGTATCCGCAGGCCCTGGAGGCGGCCGCCGCCTACAAAGACATCTTCGGCGCGGGGAACTTCTTCGTCGAGATCATGGACCACGGGCTGAGCATCGAGCAGCGCGTGCGGGACGGGCTGCGCCGCATCGCCCGCGACCTCGACCTGCCGTTCGTGGTCACCAACGACTCGCATTACGCGGTCGAGGCTGATGCCAAGGCGCACGAGGTGCTGCTGTGCGTGCAGACCGGGTCGAACATGGCCGACCCGGGCCGGTTCAAGTTCGACGGCACCGGCTACTACCTCAAGAGCCCGCAGGAGATGCGGGCCCTGTTCACCGACGAGGAGTGGCAGTCCGGCTGCGATTCCACCCTGCTCATCGCCGAGCGGGCCGACGTGACGTTCCAGCCGAAGAACCTGATGCCCTCGTTCGACCTGCCCGACGGGGAGACCGAGGAAAGCTGGCTGCGCCAGGAAGTCTGGCGCGGCATGGACCGGCGCTACCCGGACGGCTACGACGAGCAGCGCCGCCAGCAGGTCGAGTACGAGATCGGCATCATCTCGCAGATGGGCTTCTGCTCTTACTTCCTGGTCGTGGCGGACTTCATCATGTGGGCCAAGCGGAACGGGGTCGGGGTCGGCCCGGGCCGCGGCTCGGCCGCGGGCTGCCTGGTCGCGTTCGCGCTGGGCATCACCGACCTGGACCCGCTGCAGCATGGGCTCATCTTCGAGCGGTTCCTGAACCCGGAACGCGTGTCCATGCCCGACATCGACATCGACTTCGACGAACGCCGGCGCGGTGACGTGATCCGGTACGTCACCGAGAAGTGGGGCGAGGACCGGGTCGCCCAGATCATCACGTACGGGACGATCAAGGCCAAGGCGGCGGTCAAGGACGCGGCCCGGGTGCTCGGCTTCCCGTACGCGCTCGGCGACCGGATCACCAAGGCGTTCCCGCCCGCCGTGATGGGCAAGGACATCCCGCTGACCGGGATCTTCGACGATACGCACTCGCGGTACAGCGAGGCGGGTGAGATCCGCTCGCTGTACGAGGCCGAGGCCGAGGTCCGCCAGGTGATCGACACCGCGCGCGGGCTTGAGGGGCTGATCCGCCAGGCTGGCGTGCACGCGGCCGGCGTGATCATGAGCAGTGAGCCGATCATCGATCATGTGCCAGTCTGGAAGCGGCAGACCGACGGCGCGGTCATCACCCAGTTCGACTACCCGGCCTGCGAGTCGCTCGGCCTGCTCAAGATGGACTTCCTCGGCCTGCGCAACCTGACCGTGCTGGACGACGCGATCCGCGGGGTCAAGTCCAACCGGGGTAACGATGTCGACCTGAACGCGCTGCCACTGGACGACAAGCCCACCTACGAACTGCTGGCCCGGGGCGACACGCTGGGCATCTTCCAGTTCGACGGCGGGCCGATGAGGGCACTGCTGCGCAGCATGCGGCCGGACAACTTCGAGGACATCTCCGCGGTCGGCGCCCTGTACCGGCCCGGCCCGATGGGCGCCAACGCGCACAACGAGTACGCGGACCGGAAGAACAGCCGCAAGCCGGTCGTGCCGATCCATCCCGAGCTGGCCGAGCCGCTGGCCGACATCCTGGGCGACACCTACGGGCTGATCGTCTACCAGGAGCAGGTCATGGCCATCGCGCAGAAGGTGGCCGGCTACAGCCTGGGCAACGCGGACCTGCTCCGCCGGGCCATGGGCAAGAAGAAAAAGGAGATCCTGGACAAGGAGTTCAAGCCGTTCTCGGACGGCATGAAGACGCACGGCTTCTCCGACTCCGCGATCAAGACATTGTGGGACATCCTGGTCCCGTTCTCCGACTACGCGTTCAACAAGGCGCACAGCGCCGCCTACGGCCTGGTGTCCTACTGGACCGCCTACCTCAAGGCGAACTACCCAGCGGAGTACATGGCCGCGCTGCTCACCTCGGTCTCCGACGACAAAGACAAGAGCGCGCTGTACCTGAACGAGTGCCGCCGGATGGGCATCACCGTGCTGCCCCCCGACGTCAACGCGTCCGACGCCATGTTCACCCCGGTCGGCAACGACATCCGGTTCGGCCTGGCCGCGATCCGCAACGTCGGCGTCAACGTCGTCGATTCCATCGCGGAAACCCGGAGCACCAAGGGGGCGTTCACGAGTTTCTCGGACTTCCTCAACAAGGTGCCGATCAACGTCTGCAACAAGCGGGTCATCGAGTCCCTGGTCAAGGCGGGCGCGTTCGACTCGCTCAAGCACCCGCGCAAGGGCCTGGTCATCATCCACGAGCAGGCCGTCGACCAGGTGATCGACGTCAAGCGCAACGAGGCCAATAATCAGTTCTCCCTGTTCGCGGACGATACCGAAGCCCAAGGGATGTTCGACGTCCCCATTCCTGGCGGCGAGTGGGACAAGACCACCCTGCTGGCCTTCGAGCGGGAGATGCTCGGCCTGTACGTCTCCGACCACCCACTGCTCGGAGTGGAGCACATCGTGGCCGCGAACACCGATTGTTCCGTGGCCGAGCTGGTCAGTTCGGCGGCCGACGATACCGAACGATCGCAGCGGGGCGGCCGCCCCGATGGGCAGATGGTCACCGTCGGCGGCATCCTGTCCGGGGTACAGCGGAAAGTCACCCGGCAGGGGAACCCGTGGGCCACCGCCACCCTGGAGGACCTGGAAGGCGCCATCGAAGTGCTGTTCTTCCCGGCCGCCTACCAGCAGTGCTCATTGCTGCTCGCCGAGGACGCGATCCTGCTCGTCAAGGGGCGGCTGGACCGGCGGGAAGAAGTGCCCAAGCTGATCGCATCGGAGGTGACCGCGCCGGATTTGTCGGCCGACGAGAGCGGCCCTTTTGTCGTGTCGATCCCGGTCCAGCGGTGCGTCGCGCCCGTGGTGGACCGGCTGCGCGAGGTGCTGTGCACCCACCCGGGGCTGGCCGAGGTACACCTGAAACTCTGCAATGGCCCACGGGCGACGATCGTACGGCTGGATGACAAGCTGCGGGTCAAGCCGTCCCCGGCACTGGCCGCGGACCTGAAACAGCTGCTCGGGCCGGCCTGCGTCGGCTAGTGCTGCCCCGGGGGGACGACCCCCGGGATCCTCCGATCGCCGCTTCGCGCCGAGCCGCTGCCGCGGCGGCCCGGGCCAGCTCACGCGGATCTATAGATCCGCTCGGAGCGGGAAGACTGGGAGTTATCCGGCCAGCGGAGGGCACCCTGAATCGCCGCATCCACGTGTCCGGCCACCACCGGGAGGTGCTGCGTACCAACCTGTGGCTGGTCCCGGCGCTTCTGGTCGTGGCCGCCGTTGGCCTGTTCGTGATTACGCTGCTGACCGACCAGGCCGCGTTCCACGGCGACCTCACGCTGCCCACCTGGGTGATCAGTGGCTCAGCCGACGCGGCCCGGCAGATCCTCACCACGATCGCCGCCGCCATCGTCACCGTCGTCGGCGTGGTGTTCTCCATCGTGATCGTGGCGCTGACCCTGGTGTCCACCCAGTTCGGGCCGCGGATGCTGCGCACGTTCATCCGCGACCGGGGTACCCAGCTGACCCTGGGCACGTTCGTGGCCACGTTCGTCTACGCGGTGCTCGCCCTGGTGTCGATCGGCGGGCCGACCCCGTACGGGACATTCGTGCCGCATCTGAGCATCACCGTCACGCTCGCGCTCACCGTGGTCGACCTGGCCGTGCTGATCTACTTCATCCACCACATCGCCACCCAGATCCAGCTCCCGGAGGTGATCGCCGGGATCTCGGCCGACCTGTCCGCGGCCATCGAGGACTACGTGGGCGCCGGGGCCGCCCGGCCGGGCGACCCCCACGTGGCCGCCGTGCTGGCCAGCCTGCCGGAAGAAGGCGGCGTCGTGCTGGCCTCGGGCAGCGGCTACCTGCAGTACATCCACCGGCGGACGCTGCTGCGCATCGCCGAGCGGGCCGATGCGGTGATCTTCCTGCGCTACCGGCCCGGGCATTTCCTGGTCCAGGGCAGCCCGCTGGCCACCGTGTGGCCGGCCAGCGCGGCGCCCGGGGTGACCCGGGCGCTCACCCGCGCCCACCTGACCGGGCCGTTCCGTACGCTGGCCCAGGACGTGTCGTTCGGCATCGACCAGCTGGTGGAGATCGCGATCCGTGCCCTGTCGTCCTCCATCAACGACACGTTTACCGGGCTGACCTGCATCGACTGGCTGTCCGACAGCCTGTGCAAGGTGGCCGGCCGGTGGCAGCCCGCCCAGGTGCACCGGGACCAGGCCGGCGCGATCCGCGTGATCACCCCCGAGCCCACCTACGACCGCCTGGTCCAGCGGTCGTTCGAGAAGATCCGGCAGTGCAGCCGGGGCAATCCGGCTGTGCTGATCCGGCTGCTCGACGGCCTGGCCAGGATCATGGAGCGGACCACCACCGAGGATCAGCGCCGGGTGCTGCTGGACCAGGCGTCGATGATCATCCAGGCCAGCGATGAGTCGGTGCCCGACGCGCCGGACCGGGCCGACGTGCGCCGGCAGTACGAGGCCCTGCTCGCGGTCCGCGCGCACCTGGCCGACGAGCCCCTAACCGCCACCTAGCTGCGGGCTGGTTAGGCGTCGCGGCGCTGCAGGAGGTAGGCGCCGGCCACGAGCAGGACCGCGGTCCACAGGCAGAACACGCCGAACCCCTGCCAGGCGGATAGCAGCTGGTCCGATGTCCGGTGCGCGCTGTACACCAGCGAGCCTGCCTGCTCGGGCAGGTAGGCGTTGATGTGCGCGCCCCAGCTGCCGGGCAGCAGGCCGGACAGGATGGGCAGCACCAGGACCGCGCCGATGACCGTGGTGATGCCGGCCGCGGTGTGCCGGATCAGCAGCCCTATGGACAGCGCGAACAGGCCGAGCACGGCCAGGTAGAGGCCCGCGCCGAGCACCGCACGCAGCACGTTCTGGTCGCCTATCGCCACCGGCACGTGACTGTGCAAGATGGCCGAGCCGACGAAGAAGCAGGTGAACGCGATGATCTCCGCGATGACCACGATCAGCAGGGCGAACACCACGGCCTTGGCGGCCAGCATGTTCAGCCGCCTGGGCACGGCCAGCAACGAAGACCGGATCACCCCGGTCGAGTATTCGGAGGTGATCACCAACACGCCCAGCACGCAGATGGTGAGCTGGCCCAGGCCGATGCCGGCGCCGAGGATGAAACCGACCGGGTTGGCCGCGATGGTGGCGTCCCGCGTGGCCGCGTTGTTGCCGCTCGTCCAGTTGCTCGCGGTCAGCCAGGTGAACAGCGCGGTGAAGCCGACGGTGAGGACCACGAACAGGAGCAGCGTCCAGACCGTGGACCGGACGGACCGGATCTTGGTCCATTCGGCCAGCATCAGATGGCCGAAGCCGACGTGATGGGCGGGGGGAAGGGCCGTGGGCGCGGCGGCTGGCACGGCCGGGCTGGTGGCGGTCATTGGCTGTCCTGCCCCGTGGTTGATGACGCCGTGGTTGATGACGCCGTGGTTGATGACGCCGTGGTTGATGACGCCGTACTGGACGATGCGGTGGTGGCGGGCTCGGTGCCGGCGGCCGCGGCGCCGCCGGCGGGCAGCGCGGCCGGGGCCGCCCCGGCGCCGTACTCAGAACTGTCCGCGGTGAGTTCCATGTAGGCCTCCTCGAGCGAGGCCAGCCGGGGGGTGAGTTCGTGCAGCACGACCCGGTCGGCGGCGGCGAGCTCCCCGATGCGGGCGGCGTCCATGTCGGTGACCCGGAGCAGGCCGGAGCCGCCGTTGTCGGCCGGCTGCGGCTCGGCCTTGCCGCCCTGGGCCGCGATCAGGTCGGCCAGCCGGGCCGCGTCCGGCGAGCGGACCAGCACATATTTGTCGGAACTGCGCTCGATGAATTCCTGGGTGCCGCAGTCGGCGATCAGCTTGCCCCGCCCGATCACGATCAGATGGTCCGCGGTGACGGCCATCTCATTCATCAGGTGGCTGGACACGAAAATGGTCCGGCCCTCGGCCGCGAGCTGTTTCATCAGGTTCCTGATCCACAGGATGCCCTCGGGGTCGAGCCCGTTGACCGGCTCGTCCAGCAGCAGCACGTCAGGGTCGCCCAGCATGGCCACGGCGATGCCGACCCGCTGCCCCATGCCGAGGGAGTACTGGCCGGTCCGCTTGCGGGCCACCTCGCGCAGCCCGACCAGGTCGAGCACATGATCGACGCGCGACCGGGGCAGCCCTTGCGTCTGGGCCAGGAACAGCAGGTGGTTGTAGGCGCTCCGGCCCGGGTGCATGGCCTTGGCCTCCAGCAGCGCGCCTACCGTGCGCAGCGGCTGGGGCAGGTCGGTGTAGGCCCGGCCGTCGATCGTCGCGGAGCCCTCCTGCGGCCGGTCCAGGCCCAGGATGAGCCGCATCGTGGTCGACTTGCCCGCGCCATTCGGGCCCAGGAACCCGGTGACCCGGCCTGCCTCGACTTTGAATGACAAATGGTCAACAGCGGTTTTGTCCCCGTAGCGCTTGGTGAGGTCCCGTGCCTCGATCATGAATTTCCCCTTGAGACGGCTAGGCCGACTTGATTCCTCCGCGCGCTCAAACCCTAAGGTAGCAAGGTCGGCAGAGTGACCTGGTTTAGCACGCCACGCCCCAGTGCGCGAATGCGGGGGCGGTCGCGTAGGCTCCTGCGCATCATGACGCAGCCAATGGATCCCGCCGGGGTCACCGGCGAGCCCCTGCCGCGCCGTGGCGGGCTGCGGCGCGGCCTGGCCGCCGCAGCGGCCGCGCTGTGGCGCTGCGTGCCCGCCGTGCTGGTCACGCTGCTGCTCGGGGTGGCCGCGGGGTTCCTCTGGGCGGCGCTGGCGCCCCGGCCGTACCTGGTGATGACCGGCCCGGGCGCGGCCCAGGTGACCAGCGCCGAGTCCAGCGCGTTCATCGGCGGGGACGGCTGGTACTGCCTGATCTGCCTGGCCGGCGGGATCATCTCCGGGCTGGCCGGCTACCTGCTGGCGGTGCGCGGGCACCATCCGGTGGCCATGGCCCTGGTGCTGCTCAGCGCGCTCGCGGCCAGCCTGATCGCGCTGGAGATCGGCCAGCACGCCGGGCTGGCCAGCTACCACCATCTGCTCAGCACGCTGCCGGCCGGCCGGCACCTGAGCGCGTCGCTGTCGCTCGGGGCGCGCAGCGCGATCGCGCTGTGGCCACTGGCGGCCGGCATCATGGCCGGCGCCCTGGAACTGAACGACGCGCTGCGCGACCGGAAGCGGGACGCGCAGGACGGCCCGGCCCTGGCCCTGGACTGAGCAGGCCAGCCCGGCCGCGCGTCGGGCACGGCCGGGCGGCGCCCGGTGGCTAGCCGGGGCGGCCGATGATGAACTGGCTCTCCCCGATGTCCGGAAATAGGCACGGTCAGCACGCATTGTGTCACTGCAAGGCCGGTCCCACGCTGTCCGGCATGTGGACACAGCCGCCAGCGTGCCGGTGCCCTTCATAGACTGGGCGGGTGCTGCCTCGAATCGATCTCCGTGGCCAGTCGGCCACCGACCTGACCAGGTCAAAGCTGGCCGGTGTGCTGCCACGCGCCGAGCTAGACGTGATGGCCGCGGTGCCCGCCGTCGCCCAGGTATGTGCCGACGTCCGTGCTCATGGCGCGGCCGCGGTCCGCGACTACACGGCCCGTTTCGACGGCGTGGACCTGGCCACCACCCGGGTGCCGCCCGGCGCGCTGCCGGCCGCGCTGGCCGCGCTCGACCCGGCCGTCCGGGCCGCGCTGGAGGAGGCCATCCGGCGGGTCCGGCTGGTGCACGAGGCGCAGCTGCCCGCCGAGCGCACCGTCGAGGTCAGTCCCGGCGCCACCGTCACCGAACGCTACGTGCCGGCCAGCCGGGCCGGTGTGTACGTGCCGGGCGGCCTGGTGACCTACCCCTCGTCGGTGGTGATGAACGTGGTGCCGGCCCAGGTGGCCGGCGTCAGCGAGATCGCGGTGGCGTCCCCGCCGCGGGAGGGCGGCCTGCCATCGCCCACGGTGCTGGCCGCGTGCGCGCTGCTCGGCATCGAGGAAGTGCACGCGGCCGGGGGAGCGCAGGCCATCGCCATGTTTGGCTACGGCACCGAGGACTGCGCGCCGGCCGACGTGGTCACCGGGCCTGGCAACGTGTACGTGGCCGCGGCCAAGCGGCTGCTGCTCGGCGTGGTCAGCACGGACGCGGAGGCCGGCCCGACCGAGATCGCGATCATCGCCGACGGCACCGCCGACCCCGAGTTCGTGGCGGCTGACCTGATCGCCCAGGCCGAGCACGACCCGCTGGCCGCCTGCCTGCTGATCACCACCGACCCCGGGCTGGCCGACCAGGTGGACAAGGCGCTCGGCCCGCAGCTGGCCGCGGCGCGGCACCGCGGCCGGGTGCGGGACGCGCTGGCCGGGCAGTCGGCCACGGTGCTGGTGGACGACCTGGCCGCGGCCGTCGCGGTGAGCGACGCCTGGGCGCCGGAGCACCTGGAGATTCAGACGGCCGGCGCGGCCGGGCTGGCTGGTCAGATCCGCAACGCCGGAGCCATCTTCACCGGCCCGTATGCCCCCGTGTCGCTGGGCGACTACCTGGCCGGGTCCAATCACGTGCTGCCCACCGGGGGCACCGCCCGGCACACCGGCGGGCTGTCCACGCTGTCCTTCCTGCGCGGCATCCACGTGGTGGAGTGCGGCCGGGACGCGCTGGCCGCCGTGGCCCCGCACATCGACGCGCTCGGCGGCGCGGAAGACCTGGCCGCCCACGTCGAGGCGGTCAGGGTGCGCATCCCGCGCGGAACTGAGCCGGCATGACCCTCGATCCCGCCGCCGGAGGCGGCGACCGGGGGCCGGGGGGTCCGGGGGCAGTCCCCCGGGAAAGCAGAGCGGGGGGTCGCCCCCCCGGGCTAGCATCGTGGCTGCCCTTGCGCGAAGACCTGGCCGGGCACGAGCCGTACGGGGCGCCGCAGATCGACGTGCCGGTCCGGCTGAACACCAACGAGAACCCGTACCCGCCGTCACCCGCGCTGACCGAAGCCATCACCGCGGCGGTCGGCGAGGTGGCCGGCACGCTGAACCGCTACCCGGACCGGGACGCCGTCGCGCTGCGCGCCGGCCTGGCCAGCTACCTCGGCTACGGGCTCGGCACCAGCCAGGTGTGGGCGGCCAACGGATCCAACGAGATCATCCAGCAGCTGCTGCAGGCGTTCGGCGGGCCGGGCCGCACCGCGCTGGGTTTCGAACCGTCCTACTCGATGCACCCGCTCATCTCGCTGTCCACCGGCACCCGGTGGGTCAGCGGCGCCCGGGAGGCCGACTTCGGGCTGGACCCGGAGCACGCCGCCGCGGTCATCGCGGCCGAGCGGCCCGACGTGGTGTTCCTGACCTCGCCCAACAACCCCACCGGCACCGCCCTGCCGCTGCCGGTCATCCGGGACATCTGCGCGGCCGCCCCGGGCATCGTGGTGGTGGACGAGGCCTACGCGGAGTTCGCCCGGGATGGTTCGCCCAGTGCGCTGGCCCTGCTGCCGGAGTTCGGCCGGCTGGCCGTCACCCGCACCATGTCCAAGGCGTTCGCGCTGGCCGGGGCCCGGGTCGGCTACCTGGCCGCGGACCCGGCCCTGGTCCGGGCGCTGCTGCTGGTGCGGCTGCCGTACCACCTGTCCAGCGTGACCCAGGCGGTGGCCCGCGCGGCGCTGGCCCACCAGGCCGAGCCGCTGGCCACGGTCGAGGCGCTGCGCGAGGACCGGGACGCCCTGGTCGCCTGGCTCCGCCAGCGCGGCCGGGAGGTGGCCGACTCGGACGCCAACTTCGTCCTGTTCGGCCGGTTCGCCGACCGGCGCCAGGTGTGGCAGGGACTGCTCGATCAGGGGGTACTGATCCGGGAGACCGGGCCGGACGGCTGGCTGCGGGTCACCGTGGGCCTGCCCACCGAGATGGAGGCCTTCCGTGACGCCCTGGACAAGGTACTAGGAGAGGCCTGATGAGCGAGCGCGGCAGCCGGACCGCCCGGGTGGAGCGGGTCACCAAGGAGACCAGCGTGCTGGTCGAGCTGGACCTGGACGGCACCGGCCGGGCCGAGGCCGGCACCGGGGTGCCGTTCTTCGACCACATGCTGGCCCAGCTGGGCAAGCACGGCCTGCTCGACCTGAGCGTGCAGGCCAGCGGGGACATCGAGATCGACGCGCACCACACGGTGGAGGACACCGCGCTGGCCCTGGGCCAGGCGCTGCGCGAGGCGCTGGGCGACAAGGCGGGCATCTGCCGGTTCGGCGACGCGGCCGTGCCGCTGGACGAGACCCTGGCCCGGGCGGCCATCGACCTGTCCGGGCGGCCCTACCTGGTGCACACCGAGCCGGCCGGGATGGCCCCGCTGATCGGCAGCTACGACACCACGCTGACCCGGCACTTCTTCGAGTCGGTGACCGCCACGGCCGGCGTCTGCCTGCATCTGGAGGTCACCGGGCGCAACCCGCATCACATCGTGGAAGCCCAGTTCAAGGCGGTAGCCCGGGCGCTGCGCGCCGCCGTGGCCCCAGACCCCCGGTCGCCCGGGGTGCCCAGCACTAAAGGCGTCTTGTGACCAGTGCCGGCCCGGGGGGGCGACCCCCCGGCCCCCCCCGGGACGTTCCTTCGGGTCGAGTTAGAAGACCGCACGTCGCGGTGCTCGACTACGGTTCCGGCAATATTCGTTCGGCTGAAAAGGCGCTGCAGCGGGTCGGAGCGGACACCGTGGTGACCGCGGATCCGGAAACGGCGCTGCGGGCTGACGGGCTGGTGGTCCCGGGCGTGGGCGCGTTCGCGGCGTGTATGGCCGGCCTGCGGGCGGTGCACGGTGACCGGGTGATCGACCGGCGGCTGGCCGGGGGCCGGCCGGTGCTCGGCATCTGCGTCGGCATGCAGGTGCTGTTCGCCGAGGGGGTCGAGCACGGGGTGCGGACGGAAGGCTGCGGGCAATGGCCGGGCGTGGTCGAGCGGCTGAAAGCGCCGGTGCTGCCGCACATGGGCTGGAACACGCTGGACGTGCCAGCCGGGTCGCGGCTGCTGGCCGGCCTGGGCCCGGGGGAGCGGTTCTATTTCGTGCACTCCTACGCGGCCCGGGCGCTGCCCATGCCGCCGTCGGAGCGGATGACGCCGCCGCTGGTCAGCTGGGCCACGCATGGCGAGCTGTTCATCGCCGCGGTGGAGAACGGCCCGCTGTGCGCGACCCAGTTCCACCCCGAGAAGTCCGGCGACGCCGGTGCGGCGCTGCTGGCGAACTGGCTGGAGATGATCCGATGAGCGACGCCGCGCTGACCCTGCTGCCCGCGGTGGATGTATCCGGCGGCCAGGCGGTCCGGCTGGTGCACGGCGCGGCCGGCACCGAGACCGGGTACGGCGACCCGCTGGAGGCCGCGCTGGCCTGGCAGGCGGCCGGGGCGCAGTGGGTGCATCTGGTCGACCTGGACGCCGCGTTCGGCCGCGGCTCGAACGCGGAGCTGCTGGCCACGATCGTGGGCCAGCTGGATGTGGCGGTGGAGCTGTCCGGCGGGATCCGCGACGACGCGTCGCTGACGGCCGCGCTGGCCACCGGGTGCGCCCGGGTCAACATCGGCACCGCCGCGCTGGAGGACCCGGACTGGGTGCGGACCGTCATCGCCAGCTACGGCGACAAGATCGCCGTCGGGCTGGATGTGCGCGGCCGCACGCTGTCCGCCCGGGGCTGGACCCGGGACGGCGGCGAGCTGGACGACACGCTGGGCCGGCTGGACGCGGCGGGCTGCGCCCGGTACGTGGTCACCGACATCAACCGGGACGGCACGCTGACCGGGCCCAACCTCGACCTGCTGCGCCACGTCTGCGCCCGCACTCCACGGCCGGTGGTGGCCAGCGGCGGGGTGTCCAGCCTGGCCGACCTGGCCGCCATCGCCACCCTGGTGCCCGAAGGGGTGGAGGGCGCGATCGTGGGCAAGGCGCTGTACGCGGGGGCGTTCACCCTGGAAGAAGCGCTGCAGGCGGTGGCGGCGTGACCCGGAAGATCTCCACCAGCACGCCGTGGGAGCCGGTGGTCGGGTACAGCCGCGCGGTCGCGGCCGGCGATTTCGTGTTCGTGTCCGGCTGCACATCCACCGACGGCGGCGAGTTCGTGCACGGGGGCGACGCGTACGCGCAGACCGGGCAGGCGCTGCGCAACGTGGCCGACGCGCTGGGCCGGCTCGGGCTCGGGCTGGCCGACGTGGTCCGCACCCGGATCTACGTCACCGATATCTCCCGGTGGGAGGAGTACGGCCGGGCGCACAGCGCGGCGTTCGGGGACACCATGCCCGCCACGACCATGATCCAGGTGGCCGCGGTGGTCGACCCCCGGATGCTGGTCGAGGTGGAGGCGGTCGCCTACCGCCCGGGGATCGGTGCCTGATGCCCCGGCCGCCCGACCCGTACGGATCAGCGGTGTACATCCCTGCCCCCATAAGGGCACCGATGTACACCGCTAATCGGCGCTGTGACTGGTGGGACCGGCGGGGCCCAGGTGGCTGGGGCTGGTGGGGGCGGTGAGTGTCGCGGTTCGGGTGATTCCGTGCCTGGACGTGGACGCCGGGCGGGTGGTCAAGGGGGTCAACTTCCGCGACCTGCGGGACGCCGGTGACCCGGTGGAGCTGGGCGCGGCGTACGACGCGGAGGGCGCCGACGAGCTGGTGTTCCTGGACATCACCGCGTCCAGCGGCGACCGGCAGACCATGGTCGATGTGGTGCGGCGCACCGCCGACCAGGTGTTCATCCCGCTCACGGTGGGCGGCGGGGTGCGCAGCACCGCGGACGTGGACCGGCTGCTGCGGGCCGGCGCGGACAAGGTGTCGCTGAACACCGCGGCGATAGGCCGCCCGGAACTGCTCGGCGAGGCGGCGCAGCGGTTCGGCTCGCAGTGCGTGGTGCTGTCGGTGGACGCCCGCCGCGTGAACGGTGGCCCAGGGTTCGAGGTGACCACGCATGGTGGGCGGCGCGGCACCGGCATCGACGCGGTTCAGTGGGCGGTGCGCGGGGCCGAGCTGGGCGTGGGCGAGATCCTGCTCAACTCGATGGACGCGGACGGCACCAAGGCCGGCTTCGACCTCGAGCTGATCCGCGCCGTGCGCGCGGTGGTGGACCTGCCCATCATCGCCAGCGGCGGGGCCGGGCAGCTGGCCCACTTCCCGCCGGCCGTGGGCGCGGGCGCCGACGCGGTGCTGGCGGCCAGCGTGTTCCACTTCGGCCAGCTCCGCATCGGCGAGGTCAAGGACGAGCTGCGCGCGGCGGGCGCCGAGGTCCGCTAGCCCGGCCCGGCCCGGCCCCAGGCTCAGCCGGGGCCGGCGGCCAGGGCGGCGCCGACGATGCCGGCGTCGTTGTGCAGCGTGGCCGGCACCACGGTGGCCCGCAGGCCGGTCAGCAGGTGCAGGAACTTGTCCGACTTCCGGCTGATCCCGCCGCCGATGATGATCAGGTCCGGGGCGGTCAGCCGCTCCATGTGCTCCAGGTACTCATCCACCCGCTCGGCCCACTTCTCCCAGCTCAGGTCGTGCTCCTCCTTGGCCCGCTCGGAGGCGCGGTGCTCGGCCTCCTTGCCGCGGATCTCGATGTGGCCGAACTCGGTGTTGGGCACCAGCACGCCCTGCCGCAGCAGCGCGCTGCCGATCCCGGTGCCGAACGTCAGCATCAGCACCGTGCCCTGCTGCCCGACCCCGGCGCCGAACGACATCTCGGCCAGGCCGGCCGCGTCGGCGTCGTTGATCAGCGCCGTGTTCAGCCCGGTGGCCTGGCTGAACAGGGCCCGGGTGTCCAGCCCGACCCAGGCCGGGTCCAGGTTGGCCGCGCTGTGGGTCACCCCGTCCACCACCACGCCGGGGAACGTGATCCCGGCCGGCCCGGACCAGCTGAACGCCTCCACCAGCTGGGCGACCGTCTTGGCCACCGCGTCCGGCAGGGCCGGTTGCGGGGTTTCCAGCTTGACCCGCTCGGCGAGCATCTTGCCCTGATCGGTGTCCACGGGAGCTGCTTTGATCCCGGAGCCGCCAATGTCGATGCCGAGTACCTGCACTGCGTAGCCTCCGTTCGGCTGATCCCACCCCGGCGCGTGCGAGGCCCTTCCATGGTGCGCCCAAGGTCACCCTGGCCGCGAACCACGTTCGTCCTGATTGCCGCATTTGTCCGGATGTTTTCACCTGTTGGGGTGCCTGCTGCCGGGTGTTCAGGCGCGCGTCACCAGGCCCAGGTTGGCTGGCCCGGTGACGGTCGTGGTGGTCGGGGGTGGCGTGCTGGGGCTGATGCACGCCGTCGAGGCCCTCCGCCGCGGCCACGACGTGGTCCATCTGGAACGGGAGCCCGGCCCGCGCGGGGCCAGCGTGCGCAACTTCGGCCTGATCTGGCTGAGCGGCCGGGCCGGCGGCCTGGAACTGGACCTGGCCCGCAGGTCGCGGGCGCGCTGGGAGGAACTGGCCCTGGACGCGCCGGGCATCGGTTTCCGGGCGCACGGCTCGCTCACCCTGGCCACCGACGAGGCCGAGCTGAGCCTGCTCAAGGAGGCCGCGGCCCGGCCCGACGCGGGCCTGCGCGGCCTGGAACTGCTCGACCCGGCGGCGGTGCGCGAGGTCAACCCGGCCCTGCGCGGCGAGTTCACCGGCGGCCTGCACGGCCGGCTGGACGCCATCGTGGAGCCGCGCACCGTGCCGGCCGCGCTGCGCGGCTACCTATCCGGAGGCCGCCACGGGTACAGCTGGCTCCCCGGGCACGAGGCGGTGCAGGTGACCCCGCACGCGGTCCGCGACCACACCGGCAGCTGGCATCGCGGCGACCTGGTCGTGCTGTGCACCGGGGCGGTGCACACCGGGCTGGCCGGCCCGCACCTGGCCGGCTGGGAGCGCCCGCCGGTGCGCCGGGTCCGGCTGCAGATGCTGGAGACCGGCCCGTTCGGGCCGGCGCTGACCACGTCGGTGGCCGACGGCGACTCGCTGCGCTACTACCCGGCCTACGACCTGCCGGGCCGGGCCCGGCTGGCCGCGCAGCCCGCGGTGGCGGCCGAGGTAGGCGCCCAGCTGCTGCTGGTGCAAAGGCTGGACGGCAGCCTCACCATCGGCGACACCCACGAGTACACGGAGCCGTTCGCGTTCGATGTCGACGAACGCCCGTACCAGCATCTGCTCTCCCAGGCCGAACGGCTACTCGGGGCCGCTGTGCCCGCGGTGCGCCGGCGGTGGGCCGGGGTGTACAGCCAGGTAACCGGGGATGATCTGTACCACCGGTCCGCGGTGGCGCCGGGCGTGGTGCTGGTCACCGGGCCCGGGGGGCGCGGGATGACCTGTGCCCCGGCCATCGCGGAAGACACGTTCCGCCGGGAAGAGGGTTCATGAGCAGCAGCATCACGATCGCCTGCCTGGACATGGCCGGCACCACGGTCGCCGACGACGGCAGCGTGCTGGCCGCCTTCTCGGCCGCGCTGGCCCGGTTCGGGCCCGCCGAGGGCACCCCGGCGTACGACGAGGCGATGCGCACCGTGCACGCCACCATGGGCCAGTCGAAGATCGACGTGTTCCGGCTGATCCTCGGCGACGAGGCCACTGCCTGGCAGGCCAACGAGGTGTTCGAGGAACGCTACGCCGATGCCGTGGCGGCCGGCCAGGTCAGCGCGCTGCCCGGGGCGGTGGACACCATCACCGCGCTGTGCGACGCGGGCGTGCAGGTCTGCCTGCTGACCGGATTCTCGCCCGCCACCCGGGATTCCATCATCGACATGCTCGGCTGGCAGCCGCTGATCGACCTGGCGCTGTCCCCGTCCGACGCCGGCCGCGGCCGGCCGTGGCCCGACCTGCCGCTCACCGCGCTGCTGCGGCTGGGCGGCGGCGCGGTGAGCGAGCTGGCCGTGGCCGGTGACACGCCCAGCGACATCGAGTCCGGCCGCCGGGCCGGGGCCGGCCTGGTGGCCGGCGTGCTCACCGGCCGCGCCAGCCGCGACGAACTGGAAGCCGCCAAAGCCCCCCACGTCCTCGACTCCGTGGCCGACCTCCTCCCGCTCATCCTCACCCGCTAACCCACGTGCCCCGTCCGTCCCACGAAGCCCCCGCGCGGAAGTCGTGATCATGACTTCAGTGCGCATCTAGTAGCACCTAAGTCATGATCACGATTGGGTGATCATGCTGGGACCTGGCCCGGGGATGCGGTGGCGGGGGTGGCGCCGTTGGGTTCCGCCAGGAGGACGGGGTGATCGGACAGGGTGACCTGGACGGAGTCGCCGGGGCTGAGGCCGGCCGCCTCGCTGGTCCGCTGATCCACCTGGACGACCACGTCGCCGGACAGCCGGACGCTGAGCCGGGTCAGCTGGCCGAGGAACGTCCGGGTGGTCACGATGCCGTTGCCGTGCGGGCTGGCGGCCAGCCGCAGCTCCTCCGGCCGGACCAGGGCGTCCTTCCCGCCCGCCGGGCCGCCGCCGTCCGCGCCGGCCAGGGCGGCCGGCGGGCCGAGCAGGTCCAGCAGGCCGGCCGGGATCCGGTTCATGACCCCGACGAACTCGGCGACGAACGCCGACGCCGGGTGGGCGTACAGCTCGTCCGGTGTGGCGATCTGCTCCAGCGTCCCGCTGCTCATCACCCCGACCCGGTCCGCCATGGACAGCGCCTCCTCCTGGTCGTGCGTCACGAACAGGGTGGTGGTGCCCAGCCGCTGCTGCAGCGCGCGGATCTGCTCGCGCAGCTGCAGCCGCACCTTGGCGTCCAGCGCGGACAGGGGCTCGTCCAGCAGCAGCACCCGGGGCTCGATGGCCAGCGCCCGGGCCAGCGCGACCCGCTGCTGCTGACCGCCGGACAGCTGGTGCGGGTACTGCCTGGCCTGGGCGGCCAGGCCGACCATGTCCAGCAGCTCGGCCGCCCGGCGCTGCCGGGCGGCCGGGCCGCGCTTGCGCATGCGCAGCCCGAACCCCACGTTGTCCTGCGCGGACATGTTGGGGAACAGGCTGTAGCTCTGGAACACCATGCCCATGTCCCGCTTGGCCGCCGGCACCGCGGAGATGTCCTTGCCGTCCACCTCGACCGCGCCCGAGTCGGCGCTGTCGAAGCCGGCCAGGATGCGCAGCGCGGTCGTCTTGCCGCACCCGGACGGGCCGAGCAGCGCCACCAGCTCACCGGGGGCGAGCTCCAGGGTGAGCCCGGCCAGGGCCTGGACGGTGCCGAACGACCGGGACAGGTTCCGCAGCCGGACGGTGGCGCCCGGGCGTGGGCTGGTCTCGTTCGTGGTCATGATCAGGATCCCCCCGTGGTGCGGCGGCTGACAGAGAACAGCGAGACCTCGGTCCCCCCGGACCGGCGGGACCGGCCGGCGATCATCGTGATCGCCATCAGGAAGACCCAGGTGACAAACAGCGCCAGCAGCGAGGCTGCCACCGAGATCGGGCCGCTGGTCTGGTCGAAGGCCACGATCCACACCGGGAACGTCTGGTAGAGGGCCAGGCTGGCCATGGTGAACTCACCAAGCACCAGGGCCACGGTGAGCACGATGGCGGACAGCAGCGCGGTGCGCAGGTTCGGCATCAGCACCCGCCAGAGCGTCTGCCGCCAGCCCGCGCCGAGGGACTGGGCCGCCTCCACCAGCGTGTGCAGCTCCAGCGCGCGCAGCCCGGCGTCGAACGACCGGTAGGCGAACGGCATGGCCAGCACCACGTACTCGAGGGCGAGCAGGTACGGCGTGCTCTTCAGGAATCCCGGCGACACCTCGAGCACGCCGACGATGAGCACCACCGGCGGGATCACGATGGGCAGGAGCGTGATGCCCTCCAGCAGCCGGCGCACCCTGGGCAGCCGCAGGTGGACGTAGATCGAGGTGGGCAGCATGAGCACGATGGTGAGCACCGTGGTGACCGCGGCCAGCTTGAGCGACAGCTCGAGCGCGGGCGCGAAGCCCTCCTGGGTGAACACCGCCGGGAACGAATGGAACCCGGTGAAGCGCAGCGCCGCGTACAGCGGGATGACGAAGTACGCGCCGACGACGACCAGGATGGCCCAGCGCCACACCGGCAGGCTGTCCCGGCGGCGCCGGGCCGGGGTGGCCGGGCCGGGGGTCTCTTCGGCCAGGCTGTCCGCGACTACCGCAGCCATCGCGATGCCCTCCGCTGGGCCAGCGTGTAGATGATCATCGCGATCGCGATGATCACGACCAGGCCGAGGCCGAGCGCCTTGCCGATGTTCTCCTGGCCGGCCAGCACGTTGCCGTTCAGGAACGAGCCGATCTGGATCGGGGTCAGCGCGATGCTGCCGCTGGTCAGGGCCTCGGCCGTGGCGTAGGCGGACAGCGCGCTGCCGAACAGCAGCATCACGCAGCCGAGGAACGACGGGAACAGCACCGGGCCGCCGATGTGCCGCCAGAACTGCCAGCTGCTGGCGCCCAGGTTCTGTGCCGCTTCCCGCCAGGCCGGCCGCAGGCCTTCCAGCGCGGGCAGCATGATCAGCACCATGAGCGGGATCTGGAAGTACATGTAGACGATCACGATGCCGCTGAACGTGTACAGGTCGAAGCCGTGTTCATACGGGTTCAGCCCGATCGCGGTCAGCCACCCGGTGACCAGCCCGGTGGAGCCCAGGGTGGCGATGAACAGGAAGGCCAGCGGGACGCCGCCGAAGTTGGCGAACACGCCCGATGCGGTAATCACCACCCGGCGGAGCAGGTTGCCCCGCCTGGCGGTGAAGATCGCGTAGGCGACCAGGAAGCCCACGATGCCCGGCAGGATCGCGGTGACCACCGACACTTCCAGGCTGGTCTCGAAGCCCTGCAGGTAGATGCCGTGCGTGGCCGCCGTGACGTTGGACAGCGTGAAGCCGCCGCCGGATGAGCTGCGGAACGCGCCGATCGCGACCGCGATGGCCGGCAGCCCGAGCCCGAGGAACATGTACACGCTGAACGGGACGAGGCCCGCCCACCGTGCTAGCCCGGGGTGACGACCCCCCGGACCCCCCCGATCGCCGCTCCGCGCCGAGCGCCGGCTCGGCGGGAACACGCCTGCGGCGCGCCCCGCCTCGCCGGTGCGGTCTTCCTGCGAATCCATGAACTCAGCCGCCGACCTTGGCCGCCCACTGCTGCGCGACCATCGACTCCGCCGCCGACTCCTGGGCCTGGGTCGGGAACTGCAGCGCACCGGCCGGGGCGACGGGCAGCGCCGCGTTGGCCGCCTGGTCCACCGTTCCGTTCTTGATCAGGGTGGGCAGCTCGATCGGCCGGGCCTTGCCCTCCAGCCACAGGTTCTGGCCGGTGACCGAGTACAGGTACTCCTCCCAGAGCCGGGCCGCGGCCGGGTCCGGCGCGGTCTTGCTGATCGCCTGGGCGTAGTACGCGGCGTAGTGCGCGTCGGTCGGGATCACGATCTTGAAGCCCTTGACCACCGAGCCGATCTCGGACGCCAGCAGGTAGTCCCACCAGATGACGATCGGGGTCTGCCCGCTCTCCACCGTGGTCGGGCCGGCCGTGACCGGCACGAAGTTGCCTTCCTGGTGCAGCTTGGCGAAGTAGCTGATGCCCGGCCCGATGTTGCTCAGCGAGCCGCCGTTGGCCAGCGCCGCGGCGTACACCGCGGAGAACGCCGCGCTGGCCTGGGTCGGGTTGCCGTTGATCGCGACCTGGTTCTTGTACATCGGGTTGAGCAGGGACTTGAACGAGGTCGGCGCGACCTTCACCTTGGCCGGGTTGTAGCCGATGGCCACGTAGCCGCCGTAGTCGCCGTACCAGGTGCCGTCGCTGGCCTTGTTGGCTGCCGGGATGGCGCTCCAGGACGCCACCCGGTACGGGGCCAGCAGCCCCTGCTGGTCCGCCTTGATCGCGAAGGACGTGCCCATGTCCAGCACGTCCGGAGCGCGGCTCTGGCCCTTGAGCTGCTCCATCGCGTTGATCTCGTCCTGGCTGGAGCCGTCCGGGTTGGCATCGTTGATCTTGATGCCGTACTTGGCGGTGAAGTCCTTCATGATCGTGCCGTAGTTGGCCCAGTCGGCGGGCAGCGTGATGACGTTGAGCTGCCCTTCCTTCTTGGCCGCCGCGACCAGGGCACTCATGCCGCCGGCCGCGGCGAGCGAGGTGGCCGTCGCGTCTGACTTGGTGCTGGAGCCGGAGCCCGAGCCGTTCGATGAGCTGCTGCCGCATCCGGCGGCGAACAGTACGCCGGCTGCCGTGATGGCGGTCGCGACTGTCTTGATCGTGGGCACGTGTTCCCCCTCCGACCTGCGAGGCCACTGGCCCGCATGACGCGCCCCGGTGGCGCGAACGGGGGAATAGTCGCGAGAAGAACTGACGGGAAGATGGCCGGATGGCGGCCCATTAAGCGTTTTTTGGTGAAGGGTCCGGATATGACGTGCGAACTCTTGGTGGCGTGGACCAGTCAGATTCGCCAGTGCACCTGGCTCAGCTGCCGCAGCGCGGCATCGGCGCCGTCCAGCCGGACCTGCGCCG
>Ga0335085_10004293_pt1 | contig 23772 bp, 24 predicted proteins | sample Lox_Sample_45_FD_206712 | JGI IMG/M metagenome (GOLD analysis project Ga0335085, IMG submission 206712) | Soil microbial communities from Loxahatchee National Wildlife Refuge, Florida, United States - Lox_Sample_4.5 | ecosystem: Environmental > Terrestrial > Soil > Wetlands | place: USA...
TCGCCGTCCGCCGACAGTTCCTGGGTCACCCTACGCCGCCGCGGCCGGGCTGTCTGCTGCCGGGACTGCCCCGCTCCGCGCGGCTACGCCCATCTCTGTGACCGCGATGCTCGCGGTCTTGCAGTCCCGCGCGGCGACATGGAAGCAGGCCAGCGGGCCCTTGTCCGCGGACAGGATCTGGGTGGTGGCGCTCAGGCCATGGGTCGAGGCCTGCCCGCAGGTGGCCTTGGGACCAGTCCCTCGTCGGCGTCGCCCGGGTCGGCTAGCGGCCTAGGGCTCACCGGGTCATCACGGTGCGACGGCGACTGCCTTGAAGAACGTGTAGCAGAACACCCCGTCGTCGTCCGCTGTCCGGTAGAGGTCGCGGATGCCCTCGTCGAAGCGCGCTGGTTCGATGAGCCCGCCGGCCACCGCCGGCTCGCGGACGCCCTCGATCATCGCGGTGAAGGTCTTGCGGATGAAGCCGTCCGCGAGCGCCGGATTGCCGCCGTCGGCGTAGACGACGCGCGGCGACACGGCGACATCGCCGAACCCGGCCGCGGCGAGCAGCGGGTACAGCCGCCGCCCGATCATCGCGTCGCCGCCGGCGTGCCGCTGCAGCGTGACCTGGCAGCCAATCGCGTCGCGGGCCGCCTCGCTGTCCGGATGGAAGTAAGCCGAGCCGTGGTCGCCCTCGATGACCGTGATCGTGCCGCCAGGCCTGAGCATGGCGCGCAGCCTGGCAAGCGCCTCCGCGGGCCGGTCCAGGTGCTCGAGCAGGAAGCAGACGAAGACGTGGTCGAACGTGCCCGCAGCGAGATCGCCGCGGGCACGCGGCAGCGAGAACACGTCGATCTCGCCGAACGTGATGTTGCCGACGCCCGCCGCGCGCACTCGCTCGCGCGCCTCGTTGAGCGACGCGGCGGACTTGTCGATCGATGTCAGCTGCGCGCCCGGGCTGCGGCGGCCGAGCGTCACTGTCTGCGCGCCGACGCCGCAGCCCGCCTCGAGCACCAAGCTGCCATCCGGATACCGGGTGCCGTCGTGCAGCAGGTCCACCAGCGTGCTGGCCTGGTCATGCAGCCGCAGGTTCTCCTGCGCCTGGTAGCCGTGCACGTACTGCTCGAACATCGTCATCGTCTCGATCACCTTCATCAGCGCGTCGGCAGTGCCGCCGTCCGTGCCGTCGCTGTTCTCGTCGTAGGCGCGCAGCGCGGCCGCGAGCCTGTCCCGCAGTTCACCGCGACGGCGCAGGTCCTCCTCGAGTTGGGCCAGGTGCGTCCGCAGCGTCGCGGCCGGATCTGGGTTCCGCGAGGCGAGCAGCGCGGCGATCTGCCCGAGCCCGAACCCGGCGCGGCGCAGCGCCACGGCGCGGTAGAGCCGGGTGACCTGTGCCGGGCCGTACCTGCGCTGCCCGCCCGCCGTCCGGTCCGGTGCGACGACGCCCATCTGCTCCCAGTGCCGCAGCACGCGCACGGAAAGGCCGGTGGCGCGGGCCAGTTGCCCGACGCTCCAGGAGGCGGCGACCGGAAAGGTCTCGTCAGCGGTCATCGGTTCGAACTGTAGGGGGTGACACCGTGTCAGGTTCAAGCCAAGCAGGTCAGCGGCCGTCCGGACCGCGTCACCCGGCCGAGGCTCCACTGGTCGCGGTCCTCATCGCGCGGGCCTGTCCCGGCCTGCCGGTCGGCGAGCATCGCCCACGCGTACAGCGAGATCGGGTAGATGAAGTAGCCGAAGCGCGTCGCGGGCGCCAGCAGGAACAGCGCCGTCAGCCCGACGGCGACCCGGCTGGCGGCGGCCGCGGGCGTGGCGGGTGGCGCGACCGCCAGCGACACGGCGATGGCGATCCCCGCCGCCGCGAGCAGCAGCAGCGCGGCCAGGTGCCCGCCGGAACCGAGCGTGGCGAGCAGGTGGCCAGGCAACGGGCTCGCCGCCGGTGACGTGGCCCCGGTGAGGCCGAGCGGATAGTCCACCGTGTTCCGCAGCAGCGAGGCCGGATTGCCGAGCGCGGCGGGCGCCAGCGCCGCGACGAGCGCGGCGGCGGCCGCGAGTACCACGGCGGTGAACCTGACCGCGGCGCGGGCGCCGTCCCTGGCGGCGACCATGACCACGACGATGACGAGGGCTGGCCATGCGGTGTACTTCATCGCGCACGCCACGCCGAGCACCAGCGCGGCCGCCGCGAAGTCGGGGTTCCACCCGCGCGCCGCGAGTCCACGGCCGGCGAGCGCGCCCGCCTCCCACGCGCGCGCCTCCCGCACGCCTGCCCCCCGCGCGAGCAGCGCGAGCCCCAGGCAGGTCAGCGCGATCACCGGCGGGTCGGTGATCCCCATCGTGAGCGGGAACGCCATCACCGGGCACGCCAGCCAGAACGCGGCATAGCCGAGTGCGGCGCGTCCCCGGCGCGGCGTGCCCGGCCGGAGCGTGACCCGGAAGGTCGCGTAAAGCAGCAGGAACGTCACCGCGATTAGCCAGGGCCAGGTCTTGCCCGGCAGGCCGAGCGCCCCCGGCAGCCCGAACAGCGCCATGACCGGCAGGTACGGGTTGTAGGCGAGCCATCGGGTGAGCGCGGACAGCGGCAGGTAGGGGCTGCCGTGGTGCAGCAGCAGCACCCCGGACCTGGCCACCACCGCGACATCGGGCGGCGTGGGTTCCCGCGTCATCAGCCAGACAGCCGGACCGATCAGCGCCCCCGCCAGGCTGGCCGCGACCGCGGCCTTGCCGCTCCACGGACGTCCCCTCGCCATGAGCGCCGCGGCGATGGCGTAACCGCCCGCGGCCCACGTCCCCCACCAGTGATCGAGCCCGGGCCCGCTGAACAGCGCGACCCCGGCGGCGTACAGCGCGAATCCCCCGTAAAGCACGGCTCGGCGGCGACCCACGCCAAGCAACATCGACAAAGCCCCGTATCCCATGCGTCAGAGCATGCCAGGCGTCGATTGAGCGCGACGATAGGGTTAAACCCCCAATTAACCCGGAGGCTAGGCTCACCCCGGCTGAGTATCTGGCTTCACGCCGGCTGAGTACCTGTCGGCTGAGTACCTGGCTGCACGTCGAAAGCGGTCTGGAACAGGTACGCGGTCGCCAGGCTCCGGTACGGCCGCCACGGCTCGGCGATCCGCACCACCTCCTGCTGGCCAGGCAGCACCACGTCGGCGCGGCCGAGCGCGATGATCAGCAAGCCGTGCACCGTCCACGGGCCGACGCCAGGTATCGCGGTGAGCAGGCCGAGTATCTCCTCATCGGAGAGCCGTCGCAGACCGTATGCCGTCAGTCTGCCACGCCGCGGAATGTCGGACCCGCGCCGTAGAGTTGAAATGATGAGCCGCCGTGGGGGATGGGGCGGCGGCAATCCTGCGGCCGAGTCGAGGAGATGACGTCATGCGCCCGGTAACCGACCTCCAGCGGAAGGTGGCGCCGTTCGAGGTCGTCACCGAGATGACCCCGGCGGGCGACCAGCCGACCGCGATCGCGCAGATCGCCGAGCGGATCGGCGACGGCGAGAAGGACACGGTCCTGCTCGGCGCGACGGGCACCGGCAAGACGGCGACGGTGGCGTGGGTGGCGGAGCAGCTACAGCGCCCGGTGCTCGTCATGCTGCCGAATAAGACGCTTGCCGCCCAGTTCGCCAACGAGCTGCGCGAGATGCTGCCGCACAACGCGGTGGAGTACTTCGTCTCCTACTACGACTACTACCAGCCCGAGGCGTACATCCCGCAGACCGACACCTACATCGAGAAGGACTCCTCGATCAACGACGAGGTCGAGCGGCTGCGTCACTCCGCCACCAACAGCCTGCTGACCAGGCGCGACACCATCGTGGTCGCCTCGGTCTCCTGCATATACGGCCTCGGCACGCCGCAGGAGTACGTCGACCGCATGCTCAAGGTCAAGCTCGGCGACACGGTGGAGCGCGACCAGTTGCTGCGCAAGCTGGTCGGCATGCAGTACACCCGCAACGACATCGCGTTCACCCGCGGCACGTTCCGCGTGCGCGGCGACACCATCGAGATCATCCCGCAGTACGAGGAGCTCGCGGTGCGGATCGAGATGTTCGGCGACGAGGTGGAGCGGCTGTCCACGCTGCACCCGCTGACCGGCGAGGTAGTCAGCGAGGACGAGGAACTGTACGTGTTCCCCGCCAGCCACTACGTGGCGGGCGACGAGCGGATGGAACGGGCCGTCAACGGCATCGAGGCCGAGCTCGCGGAGCGGCTCGCCGAGCTTGAGCGGCAGGGCAAGCTGCTTGAGGCACAGCGGCTGCGGATGCGCACCACGTATGACATCGAGATGATGCGCCAGGTCGGCAGCTGCTCCGGCATCGAGAACTACTCGCGGCACATCGACGGCCGCGGGCCGGGCACCCCGCCGAACACCCTGCTCGACTACTTCCCCGAGGACTTCGTCCTGGTCGTCGACGAGTCGCACCAGACGGTGCCGCAGATCGGCGCGATGTACGAGGGCGACATGTCCCGCAAGCGGATGCTCATCGAGCACGGCTTCCGGCTGCCGAGCGCCGCCGATAACCGACCGCTCACCTGGGACGAGTTCTGCGAGCGGATCGGCCAGACGATCTACCTGTCGGCCACGCCGGGGCCGTACGAGCTGCAGCGGGTTGGCGGCGAGGTGGTCGAGCAGGTCATCAGGCCGACCGGCCTCGTCGACCCGCAGGTCATTATCAAGCCGACCCGCGGCCAGATCGACGACCTGCTCGAGGAGATCAGGCAGCGCACCGAGCGCAACGAGCGCGTCCTGGTCACCACGCTGACCAAGAAGATGTCCGAGGACCTCACCGACTACCTGCTTGAGAACGGCGTGCGCGCCAGGTACCTGCACAGTGAGGTCGACACGCTGCGCAGGATCGAGCTGCTGCGCGAGCTGCGGCTCGGCGAGTTCGACGTCCTCGTCGGCATCAACCTGCTCCGCGAGGGCCTCGACCTGCCCGAGGTCTCCCTGGTGGCAATCCTCGACGCGGACAAGGAGGGCTTCCTCCGCTCGCCCACCAGCCTCATCCAGACGATCGGCCGCGCCGCCAGGAACATCAACGGCGAGGTGCACATGTACGCGGACAAGATCACCAACGCGATGCAGCACGCGATCGACGAGACCAACCGCCGCCGCGAGAAGCAGGTCGCCTACAACACGGCCAACGGCATCGACCCGCAGCCGCTGCGCAAGAAGATCGCCGACATCCTCGACGCGATCATCCGCGAGGACGCGGACACGCAGGAGCTGATCGGCGGCGGCGGGCGCCAGCAGTCACGCGGGAAGTCCCCGGTCCCCGGACTGTCCTCGCGCGCCCGGGCGGGATCGATAGGCTCCGGCGCGCAGGGTGCGGGCGAGCAGCCGTCCGCACGCGGGGGCGAGGCACGCGGCGACCTGGTGGCGCTGATCGGCCAGCTCACCGACCAGATGCACGCCGCAGCGGCCGAGCTGCAGTTCGAGGCCGCCGCCCGGCTCCGCGACGAGATCAAGGACCTCAAGCGCGAACTGCGGGGGATGGAAGCCGCGGGCGTCTGACTCGCGCCGCATCACTGCGACGTCACCATCCGGGCAATGCCGCAGAGAGCTGGATTTACCGGGAGGTAGAGTGCACCGCGAAGGCGGCGCCCGCGGGGCGCGCTCGCGGGAGGTAGTCCATGCCCTGGGTGGTTCGGGAGGCGGTGCGGGACATCAACCGCGCTGTCGGCCGGCGCTGGCACGCCATCGACCCGCTGCTGCCCGACCCCGCGGCGCTGCCGGCCGGCTGCGGCGAACCGCTCGTCGTCAACGGTGACAACGGCCGCATCGCCGGGCTCGGCGTCTGCGTCCACCAGCATGTTCCGCCGCAGTCGCTCAACCAGACCTGGGGCGCGGCCGACCGGTTCACGCTGGTGCCGCGGCTGCCTGGACAGGACATCACGGTGGTGGCCGGTCAGTTGCTCGCCGAGTGGCGCGACCACCTGGCGGGCATCGGCGCCACCCGTGGTCCCGACACCTCCGCGAGCGTGGTGTGGCCGAGCATGGACATCGGCGGCGTGAGCGCCCTGCTGGGGCACGGGCTCCAGCCGCTGACCGTGATCGCCGCCAGGACCAGGCCGAACGGGCCGCCGCCCGCGCCACGCCGCGCCTACGGCGTCACGATCAGGGAGGCAGGCCCGGCGGACGAGGAGCAGGTGCTTGACCTCGAACTGCGGCTTATCCGCTACGACATGCACTTCGGCGGCCCGGTGTGGCGCCAGGCAACCGCCCGGCTCGTCCGCGAGGAGGTCCACGGCACCCTGGAGCGCAGTGCTCTCAACCACGGGGCCCTCGACCATGGGGGCACCTGGACCTGGCTCGCCGAGCGGAACGGGCGCGCCGTCGGACTGCTCGTCGCTCAGCCGCCGCAGGACGCGGGCTGGATCGCCGGCATGACGAGCAGGTCACCCGCGGCCTACCTGCAGACCATGTTCGTGGAGGGACAGGAACGCGGCACGGGCATCGGCGCCGCCCTGGTCAGGAACCTGCACGCGCGGCTGGACGGCATGGGCGTCGCGGTCACGCTGCTGCACCACAGCCAGGTCAATCCGCTGTCCGCCCCGTTCTGGTACCGGATGGGCTACCGCCCCCTGTGGACAAGCTGGGAGGCCCGCCCGGCGACCGCGCTCAGATAGCGGCAGGGGGGACGACCCCCCTGAACCCCCCGCGCATGGGGGGCTGCGTGCCCCCCATAACCCCCGCGGTGGTGACGGCGCAGAAGAACGCGCCGCCATCACACTGCGGTGCGGTTAAGGCTCGGTGGCTGACGTTGGCAGGCAGCGCATGGACCGCGCTGCCTCGGTGGGCCGGGGTAGGCTTTGCCTGTGGTCATAAGCCTGATCGCCGCCGTGGTCTCGGCGCTCTGCTACGGGATCGCCTCGGTCATGCAGGCTGTCGCCGTGCGCCAGGCCAGCAACCGCTCGCTGAGCCAGGCCAGCGCGGGCGGCATCGATCCGGGCCTGGTGCCGCGCATGCTCGGCCAGTGGCGGTTCGTGGTGAGCATGGTGATCGACCTCGCCGGCTTCGTTGCCCAGCTGGTCGCGCTACGCCGGCTGCCGCTGTTCGCGGTCCAGGCGATCGTGGCGGCCAACCTGGCGGTGATCGCGGTCCTCGCCACGGCGGTCATCGGCGTCACGCTGTCGCTGCGGGAGTGGCTCGCGGTCACCGGCGTGGTGGCCGGCGTGGGACTGCTCGGCTCGTCCGCGGGCGCGGAGGGCGCAACCCATCCGGGTATCGAATTCAAGATCGCGCTCATCGCCGCGACCGGGGCGGTCGGCCTGTGCGGGCTCGTCGCGGCCCGGGTACTGCGCGACCCGGCGCGCACCCTGGTCCTCGGCACCGTCGCGGGCTTCGGTTTCGGCGCGGTCGGCGTCGCGGCGCGGGTGCTCAACGGGTTCGCGCCGCTCACCCTGGCGCGCGACCCCGCCGCGTACGCGGTCGCCGCGGCGGGCATCGTGTCGTTCGTCTTCTACGCGACGGCGCTCGAGGGCGGCAGCGTCACCGTCGCCACCTCGGCCGTCGTGCTCGCGGAAACCCTGCCGCCCGCGGCGGTCGGCGTGGTCTTCCTCGGCGACACGACGCGGCCCGGGCTCACGCCGGTGGCCGCGATCGGTTTCGCGCTCGCGGTCGCGAGCGCGGTCATGCTGGCCAGGTTCGGCGAGGCGGATCACGCGCCAGGCCACGGTGAGGGACAGCAGGAGCTGCGCCACACAAGCCCGGCCCCGAGCAGGTGAAACAACGTGACCGTTCGCCGTAAACCAGGGCGCCACGCGTTCTGCATCAGTCGCGTGTTATCCTGGTGGCCCGTGGACCTGCGCGTTTACACCGCATCATCGTCGACCACGGGAGCCCAACTTGGCCGCTGCAGTGACTCAGTCAAGGCTAGCCTCACAAAGGCCCATCAAGACCAAGCATCTCTTTGTTACCGGTGGCGTCGCTTCGAGCCTTGGCAAGGGCCTCACCGCGTCCAGCCTCGGCCGCCTGCTCAAGATGCGCGGCCTGCGGGTCAAGATGCAGAAGCTCGACCCCTACCTCAACGTCGACCCTGGGACGATGAACCCGTTCCAGCACGGCGAGGTCTTCGTGACCGACGACGGCACGGAGACCGACCTCGACGTCGGCCATTACGAGCGCTTTCTCGACATCAGGCTGTCCGGCGAGGCGAACGTCACCACCGGCCAGATCTACTCCACGGTGATCGCCAAGGAGCGGCGGGGCGAGTATCTCGGTGACACCGTGCAGGTCATCCCGCACATCACCAACGAGATCAAGGCCCGCATCCTGGCCATGGCCGGCCCCGACGTCGACGTGGTCATCACCGAGGTCGGCGGCACGGTGGGCGACATCGAATCCCAGCCGTTCCTCGAGGCGATCCGCCAGATCAGGCACGAGATCGGCAGGGACCGCTGCTTCTTCATCCACGTCTCGCTGCTGCCCTACATCGGGCCGAGCGGCGAGCTGAAGACCAAGCCGACCCAGCACTCGGTGGCCGCGCTGCGGTCCATCGGCATCCAGCCCGACGTGATCGTGGCCCGCTCGGACCGGCCGATCAGCGACGGGCTCAAGCGCAAGATCAGCCTGATGTGCGACGTGGACGAGGAGGCGGTGGTCTCCACGCCCGACGCCCCCTCGATCTACGACATCCCGAAGGTGCTGCACGGCGAGGGCCTCGACGCCTACCTCGTCCGCAAGCTCCAGCTGCCCTTCCATGACGTCGACTGGTCCGCCTGGGACGACCTGCTGCGCCGGGTGCACCGTCCGGCCCGCTCGATCACCATCGCCCTTGTCGGCAAGTACGTGGACCTGCCCGACGCGTACCTGTCCCCGGCCGAGGCGCTTAAGGCCGGCGGCTTCGGCAACGACGCCAAGGTGACGATCCGCTGGGTGACGAGCGACGACTGCGAGGACCCCGGCGACGCCGCTGGCCAGCTCGACGGCGTGGACGGGATTCTCATTCCCGGCGGCTTCGGCGTGCGCGGCATCGAGGGCAAGATCGGCGCCATCAGGTTCGCCAGGGAGCACAAGATCCCGATCCTCGGCCTCTGCCTCGGCCTGCAGTGCATGGTCATCGAGGTCGCCAGGGACCTGGCGGGCATCACCGGCGCGAACAGCGCCGAGTTCGACCCGCAGACACCGGACCCGGTGATCGCGACCATGGCCGACCAGCAGGACGTGGTCGCGGGGGACAGGGACATGGGCGGCACCATGCGCCTTGGCCTGTACCCGGCGAGGCTCGCGCCTGGCTCCATCGTCAGCGAGCTGTACGGCGGCGCGGCGACCGTGGACGAGCGGCACCGGCATCGTTACGAGGTCAACAACGCCTACCGGGAGCGCCTCGAGGAGGCAGGCCTGGTCTTTTCCGGCCTGTCGCCGGATGACCGCCTGGTGGAGTTCATCGAGCTGCCGCGGGACGTCCACCCGTTTTTCGTGGCCACCCAGGCGCACCCGGAGTTCCTGTCCCGGCCGACCCGCCCGCACCCGCTGTTCTCCGGGCTGATCGCCGCCGCGCTCACCCGCTCCCGGGCCGGCGAGAGCGGGGCCCGGGCGGTGGCTTCTGCCTCATGACCCCTAGGCTTCGGCCATGGTCTCTGATCTCCCCCCGGACAGCTGGCCGGTAGCCGCCAGCGAGGAACTGTTCAGCAACTGGCTGATCACCGTCAGGAACGACAAGGTGCGGCTGCCCGACGGCGAGCACGCCGACCGGACCGTCGTGCAGCACATCGGCGCCGTCGCGGTCCTCGCGCTTGACTCCCACGACCAGGTGCTGATGATCCGCCAGTACCGGCACCCGGTGGCCAGGGAGCTGTGGGAGATCCCAGCCGGGCTGCGCGACGTCACGGGCGAGGCGCTCGTCGACACCGCGCGCCGTGAGCTGCTCGAGGAGACCGGGTACGCCGCGCGCGATTGGCAGGTCCTCATCGACTCCTACGCCTCGCCGGGTATCACGAGCGAGCGGATCAGGATCTTCCTGGCCCGCGGTCTCACCACGGCGGAGTCCGGCTATCAGCCGGAAGGTGAGGAGAAATTCCTGCGAACCGACTGGATTCCGCTCGAAGAGGCGATGCGCGCCGCCCTGGCCGGAAAATTGCACAACGGCTCGACTATCCAAGGCGTGCTCGCTGGGTATATCGCAGCGTCAGAAGGATTTTCAGGGCTTCGCCCCGCGGACGCGCCGGAGGAGTAGCCGCGCTCGCGGCCGTCGCCACCGACCCGCGGGGCCCAACGGGAACGGTGACTCATGAAGGTCGGGGTCCCTCGCGAGGTCAAGAACAACGAATTCCGGGTGGCGATCACGCCGGCGGGAGTGCACGAGCTGGTGCGCTCGGGTCACGAGGTGGTCATCGAGGCGCGCGCGGGCGAGGGGTCGTCGCTGCCCGATGAGGAGTTCACCGCGGCGGGCGCCGCGATCTTGCCCACCGCCGACGACGTGTGGGGCGCGGCCGACCTGGTGCTCAAGGTCAAGGAGCCGGTGCCCGAGGAGTACGGGCGGATGCGGGCGGGCCAGGTGCTGTTCACCTACCTGCACCTGGCGGCATCCAAGGAGTGCACCGACGCGCTGGTGACCCGCGGCGTCACCGCGATCGCCTACGAGACCGTGCAACTCAGCGACGGCTCGCTGCCGCTGCTCGCCCCCATGTCCGAGGTGGCGGGCCGGATGGCGCCGCAGGTGGGCGCGCACCACCTGCAGCGCGACGGCGGCGGCCGCGGCGTGCTGATGGGCGGCGTGACCGGCGTGTACGCGGCGAAGGTGGTCGTGCTCGGCGCGGGCATCGCGGGGATGAGCGCGGCGACGATCGCGCTCGGCATGCAGGCCGAAGTGCTGCTGCTCGACAAGAACGTCGCGCGGCTGCGCAGCGCGGACGCCATCTACCAGGGCTACTGCCAGACGGTCGCGTCCAGCGCCTACGAGGTCGAGCGGGCCGTGATCGACGCCGACCTGGTGATCGGCGCGGTCCTCGTCCCCGGCGCGAAGGCGCCCAAACTGGTCAGCAACGACCTGGTTTCCCGCATGAAGCCCGGCTCGGTGCTGGTGGACATCTCGATCGACCAGGGCGGCTGCTTCGAGGATTCCCGCCCGACCACGCACGCCGCGCCGACCTACCGGGTGCACGACTCGATCTTCTACTGCGTGGCGAACATGCCGGGCGCGGTCCCGCACACCTCGACCTACGCACTGACCAACGTGACCCTGCCCTACACGGTGGAGATCGCCAACAGGGGCTGGCGCGAGGCGCTGCGCAACGACGAGGCCCTCGCCCTGGGCCTGAACACCCACGACGGCGCCGTCACCTGCGCCCCGGTCGCCGAAGCGCACGGCTTGGATTACACGACAGTCGGCGCCCTACTCGGATAACAGCAACAAGCGCGGAGCGCAGAGCCAACCGGCTACGATGCCCGACGTGGTGAGCGTGGCGGAGGGGGTGCACAGGTACCTCCAGCACCTGATTGTGGAACGGGGCCTCGCGGCCAACACCGTCGAGTCCTACGGGCGGGACCTGCGCCGGTACTCGGGCGTGCTCGCCGCGCGCGGCACAACCGACATCGCCGACGTCACGGCGCTCGACGTCGCGGAATTCCGCGCCGCGCTCGCGGCGGGCGACGAGGAGCACCCGCCGCTGTCGGTGAGCTCGATCGGCCGGGCGGTAGTCGCCGTCCGCGGCCTGCACGCGTTCGCGCTCGCCGAGGGCATCGCCGCCGACGACCCGGCTCACGAGGTGACGCCGCCTGCCCCCGCCAGGCGGCTGCCGAAGGCGATCAGCGTCGACGCGGTGGAACGCCTGCTCGACGCGGCGGGGTCGACGGCGGACCCCGACCCGCGGGTGCTTCGCGACCGGGCGCTGCTCGAGTTCCTCTACGGCACGGGAGCGCGGATCTCCGAGGCGACGGGCCTCGACGTGGACGATCTCGATCACCTCGCGCGTGATCCCGCGGTACTGCTGACAGGCAAGGGGAGCAAGCAGCGGTACGTCCCCGTCGGCAGCTACGCGGTCGCGGCGCTCGACGCCTACCTGGTCCGCGGCCGCCCCGCCCTCGCCGCGGGCGCCGCGCGTAAGGCGAGTCCCGCGGTGTTCCTCAACGCCAGGGGAGGGCGGCTCACCCGCCAGGGCGCGTGGGGGATACTGCGCGAAGCGGCAACCCGTTCCGGCGAATCGGACGTATCACCGCATACTCTCAGGCACTCGTTCGCCACCCACCTGCTCGACGGCGGTGCCGATATCCGGGTCGTCCAGGAGTTGCTCGGACACGCCTCGGTGACGACCACTCAGGTCTACACTCTGGTGACAGTTGACAAGCTGAGAGAGGTCTACGCAGCCGCGCATCCGCGTGCTTTTGGCTAGATAGTCGGCGCGCCTGCTTGAAAGCGCCAAGCCCGGGGCCTAGTGTCCCGATCAGTTCGCGACCTCTAGCCCCGGGAGGATTTTACTGGTGGCCGCATCGCGCGTAATAGAGCTTCTGCCGGGAGACATCGGTCCCACGGGCCGGCCCTTCCCCGCTTTCCCCGAGCCAAAGCCGCTTACCCAGCACGGCCCCGCGCGAATTGTGGCGGTCTGCAACCAGAAGGGCGGCGTCGGCAAGACCACGACGACCATCAACCTGGGCGCCGCGCTCGCCGAGCAGGGCCGCAAGATGCTGCTCGTGGACTTCGACCCGCAGGGCGCGCTGTCTGTCGGGCTCGGCATCCAGCCGCATGACATCGACTCCACGGTTTACAACGTGCTGATGGAGCGGGGCGTCAAGGCAAGCGACGTCATCTTCGAGACCGGCGTGGCCAACCTGGACCTGCTGCCGTCCAACATCGACCTGTCCGGCGCTGAGGTCCAGCTCGTTCACGAGGTCGGCAGGGAGTTCATCCTGGGCGGCGCGCTCAAGGAAGTCGTGCCCGACTACGACTACATCATGATCGACTGCCAGCCGTCACTCGGCCTGCTCACGATCAACGCGCTCGCCTGCGCCGACAGCGTGCTCATCCCGCTTGAGTGCGAGTACTTCGCGATGCGCGGCGTGGCGCTGCTCATGGAGACCATCGCCAAGGTGCAGCAGCGGCTGAACCCGGACCTCAAGATCGACGGCCTGCTCGGCACGATGTACGACTCGCGCACCCTGCACACGAGGGAAGTCCTCGGCTCGATAGTGAACGGCTTTGGTGACAAAGTTTTCCATACGGTAATTAACCGCACCGTGCGCTTCCCGGACGCTACCGTTGCTGGTGAGCCCATCACGACGTTCGATACGTCATCGATGGGGGCTAGTTCCTACCGTGAACTCGCCAAGGAGGTACTCGACCGGTGGCAGCAGGACGGGGCCGGACGCGCCGGGGCGTAATGCCCGGCGTATCGGAACTATTGCGTCCAGCCGCGCCACAGCCAGAAACCTCTGATGAACGCCAGGCGACGGGCAGGGAAAGGCACGACCAGAAGATCACCGTCTACCTGTCGGCCGGCGAACTGCTCGACCTTGAGCATGCCCGCCTGAAGCTGCGCCGCTTCGGATTCGTGGTGGACCGAGGGCGCCTGGTGCGCGAGGCGATCGCGATCCTGCTCGCCGACCTGGACGCGCGCGGCATGGAAAGCCTGGCGGCACGCCGCATCGGGAGCGGTCCTGGCGAGGACCCGTCTCCCACTCCGGAAAGCACGGTGTTTCCTGAAGACACGGTACCGTCGTTAACGTGAGCACGACTGCTGGTGGCGCCATGTCCGGCGACCTCACCGCCGGCGAGGCGGGAGACGCCCCGCGAACTTCGGGTTTCGAGGTGCACCTCGACGTCTTCGAGGGCCCGTTCGACCTGCTGCTCGGCCTGATTTCCAAGCACAAGCTCGACATCACCGAGATCTCGCTCTCCAAGGTCACCGATGAGTTCATCGCCTACATCAGGCAGCGTTCCGGCGGCTGGGACCTGGATCAGGTCAGCTACTTCCTCGTCGTCGCAGCCACACTGCTCGACCTGAAGGCGGCCAGGCTGCTGCCGTCGGGCGAGGTCGAGGACGAGGAGGACCTGGCGCTGCTCGAGGCGCGCGACCTGCTGTTCGCGCGGCTGCTTCAGTACCGCGCGTACAAGGAGGTCGCCGCCGTCTTCGCCGGGCGGATGGCGGAGGCGGCCAGGCGATTCCCGCGCCGGGTGCCGCTCGAGCCCCGGTTCGCGGAACTGCTGCCCGAGGTCCTGTTCACTATCGGGCCGCAGGAGTTCGCGGCACTCGCCGCCCGCGCGCTCACCCCCAAAGCGCCGCCGACGGTGTCCGTGGAGCACATCCACGCCCCCTTCATCTCGATCAGGGAGCAGGCCGTGCTCATCGCCGCGCGGCTGCGCGACCTGGGCAAGGCGAGCTTCCGCCAGCTGTCGGCTGGCGCGGCAGGCAACTACGAGATCGTCGCGTCGTTCCTCGCGCTGCTCGAGCTGTACCGCGAGGACGTGGTGGGGTTCGAGCAGCTCACACCGCTCGGCGACCTGTACGTGACCTGGACGGGCGGGGACCGCGAGGTCCGGCTCGACCCGCCGGGCGCCAGGGAAGGCGACCCGGCCGCACTGGGCGATACCGCAACGGAAACCGAAGAAGAAGACTACCTATGACGAGCGATTTCACCGTCGGCGACGGCGACGACAATCTCCAGGCGCCAGAAGGCGACGATCTCCAGCCGCCGGACACCTCGCAGTACCCTGCGGATGACGGTCCCGGCTTGCACGCCAGCCTGGAGGCGATCCTGCTTGTCGCGGACGAGCCGGTACCCGAGGTGCTCATCGCCCAGGTGCTCGAGCGGCCACGGCACGAGGTCGCCGAGGGACTGCGCGCCCTCGCGGCGCAGTACACGGCGGACGGCCGCGGATTCGACTTGCGGGAGATCGCGGGCGGCTGGCGCTTCTATACTCGAGAGGACTGCGCCCCGCTCGTCGAGCGGTTCGTCAGGGACGGCCAGGAGGTACGGCTTACCCAGGCGGCGCTTGAGACCCTGGCCGTTATCGCCTACCGGCAGCCGGTCAGCAGGGCCCGGGTCTCCGCGGTGCGCGGCGTCAACTGCGACGGCGTGATCAGGACGCTCGTGCTGCGCGGACTCGTCGAGGACTCGGGTACCGACCCGGAGACCGGCGCGATCCTGTACCGCACCACCGGCTACTTCCTCGAGCGCCTTGGCATGGCGTCGCTTGACGAGCTGCCGGACCTGGCGCCGTTCCTGCCGGAGAACATCGAGGACATCGAGGACAATGAACGCACGCGGGCGTAGCGGGAGCGGCCCCGACACCCCTATCGAGCTGTCACCGGAGACTGTGCAGCTCTCGCCAGAGGCGAGGGCCCGGCTGCGGGCGCTGCGCAGCATGGGCCTGGACGACGACGGTGACGACTTCGCCGCCGATGCGGGCGAGCGGGACGACCTCGCCGACGTCCCAGGTGGCGTCCGGCTGCAGAAGGTGCTCGCCGGCGCGGGCGTCGGCAGCAGGCGGCACTGCGAGGAGCTGATCGGCGCGGGCCGGGTCGAGGTGGACGGCCAGGTCGTCCGCAGGTTCGGTGCACGCGTTGACCCCGAGCACCAGATCATCCGGGTCGACGGCAAGCGGATCCCCGCCCGCCAGGACATCGTGTACCTGGCGTTCAACAAGCCGCGCGGCGTGCTGACCGCGATGTCGGACGACCGGGGGCGCAAGACGATCGTCGACTTCCTCGGTGACCGCGCCGAGCGCCTCTTCCACGTCGGGCGGCTCGACTACGACACCGAGGGCCTGATGCTGCTCACCAATGACGGCGAACTGGCGCACCGGCTCGCCCACCCCAGCTACGAGGTCGCCAAGACCTACTGGGCCGAGGTTCCCGGCCCGGTTCCGCGTGACCTTGGCCGCCGCCTGCAGGCCGGCGTGGAGCTGGAAGACGGTGTCGCGGTCGCCGACAAGTTTCGCCTCCTCGAGCATTCGGGTAACCGCGCCATGGTGGAGATCACGCTGCACGAGGGCCGCAAGCACATCGTGCGCCGCATGCTCGCCGAGGTCGGCCACCCGGTCAGCCGGCTGCTGCGTACCACGGTCGGGCCGATTAAGCTTGGCAGCCTCCGCCCCGGCGCGACCAGGGACCTCACCACCAAGGAGATCGGCGAGCTGTACGCCGCCGTAAGCCTGTAGGCGGTGCGGTATCCAGGCAGTACGGCGGAGGAAGCAGGCTCATCGTTAGGAGTTGGTCACGTGACAGTCCGGGCTATTCGAGGTGCGATCCAGGTCGACGCGGACGACAGGGACGCCATACTCGAAGCAACCGCCGAACTGGTCACCGCGGTGATGACCCGCAACGACCTGACACCCGACGACGTGATCAGCGTCCTGTTCACGGTCACCCCCGACCTGACGTCCGAGTTCCCCGCGCTCGCCGCACGCAAGCTCGGCTTCCACGCCGTGCCGCTGATGTGCGCGACGGAGATCCCGGTCAGGGGCGCGATGCCGCGCGTGGTACGGCTCATGGCCCACGTGGACACCGACCGCACGCGCGCGCAGATCCAGCACGTTTACCTGCGCGGCGCGGCCGGCCTTCGCCTGGACATCGCCCAGTTATGGACGTGCCGGCCAGAGTGCTCGTCCGCGGGACCGGGCTGATCGGCACCTCGCTCGCGCTGGCGCTGCGCGACAAGGGAACCGAGGTCTTCCTGAGCGACGCCGACCCGGCGGCGGCCAAGCTCGCCGCCGATCTCGGGGCCGGAACGGTGCTGCCCGACCTGCGCGACGGCACTGGGATCGCGGACGTCGCGGTGCTCGCGATGCCGCCCGCCCTGGTCGGCGAGGAGCTGTCATTCACCCAGGAGTGCTCGGTCGCCGATTTCTACACCGATGTCGCGAGCGTCAAGGTGCTCCCGGTCTCCCTCGCCCGCGCACACGGCTGCGACCTGGAGTCCTTCGTGCCAGGGCACCCGCTTGCAGGCCGGGAACGGCACGGGCCCGCGGCGGCGCAGGCGGACCTGTTCCTCGGCCGCACCTGGGCGCTGTGCCCGCTGCCAGAGACCTCGGCGCACGCCGTCGACGTGGTGACCGCCCTCGTCGTGGCCGCAGGAGCGGACCCGGTGATCACCGACGCCGCGACGCATGACCGCTGGGTCGCGCTTGTGTCGCACGCGCCGCACCTGGTGGCGAGCGCGATGGCCGCCAGGCTCGCGCCCGCCGACATCCCCGGTGACGCCCTGCGGCTGTCCGGCCAGGGGCTGCGCGACGTCACCAGGGTCGCGGCGGGCGACAGCGCGCTGTGGACTCAGATCCTGTCCGCGAACGCCGGGCCGGTGGCCGAGGTGGTCGCGGCCGTCGCGCAGGACCTGGCCGCGGTCGCCCGGCTGCTCGCGCCCCCCGACGACACCCCCGACGACACCCCCGACGACACCCCGGACGACGCCTCGGACGACGCCTCGCCTGGCGACGCCCCACCGGTCGATGCCCCGCCGGTCGAGGCGGGCGGCGTGACCGCGTTGCTCGACCGCGGCAGGGCCGGGGTCGGCCGCATCCCTGGCAAGCACGGCGGCCAGCCGCGGAAGTTCACCGTTGTCCAGGTCGTCATCGCCGACCGCCCAGGCGAGCTGGCCCGGCTGTTCAACGCGGCAGGCGCGGCAGGGGTGAACATCGAGGACATCCGCCTTGAGCACTCGCCCGGCCTGCCCGTGGGCGTGGCTGAGCTGTCGGTCCGGCCCGATCAGGCGGCGACGCTGCTCGACGCGATGGAGGACGGCGGCTGGCCCGTCCGCCGTTAATGGTTCGCGCGAACCCGCCACGGGTGTGCGAAGCTAGATCCCATGACGAAGAGCGCGAAGCAGGGCACCGCGAAGACACCGGCGGAATCCGCCGAGACGGAGTCCGCCGCGACCCAGGCCGCGACGGACCGGCAGGGCACCGAGCCCGCCGCCGACACCGCGCTGGCGGCCCAGGAAGACCAGGCAGGGCTGGAGGCGCAGACCGCCGCCCCCGAACTCGACGAGACCAAGCGCAAGTTCCGCGAGGCACTCGAGCGCAAGCATCAGGCGCACAACGAGGGCCAGGGCAAGGGCGGCAGGGACGGCGGCAAGATCAGCGGCGCCCACGGTCCGGCGGCCAGCCGCCGCAACTTCCGCCGCAAGAGCGGCTGAGAGACGGCGGCTGACGCGGCGGGAGGACGATGTCTCCGCCTTCGGTACCATTTCTGGGTGGGAATCTCCTCGCCGCGCGCCCTCGTCATCGCCATCGACGGTCCGTCCGGTTCCGGCAAGTCAAGCGCATCCCAGGGCGTCGCCCGTGCGCTTGGCCTGCGCTACCTGGACACCGGGGCGATGTACCGGGCGCTGACCTGGTGGTTCATCGCCCAGAACGTCGACACGAGCGACGAGGCGGTGATCGCCGCCCGCACGGCGGAGCCGGTCATCGAGGTTTCCGCCGATCCTGACGACCCCTGGACCTGCGTCAACGGGACGGACGTGTCCACGGACATCCGCACCGTGGAGGTATCCTCGCAGGTCAGCGTCGTGGCCAGGGTGCCCGCGGTCCGCGAGCACCTGATCGCGCGGCAGCGGGCGATCATCGCGGACGCCGCCGACGGCATCGTGGCCGAGGGCCGCGACATCGGCACCGTGGTGGCGCCAGCGGCGCAGCTCAAGGTGTTCCTGACCGCCGACCCTGGTGCGCGGGCCCGCAGGCGGGCCGCGGAGATCAGCGCCGACGCCGTAGAGACCGAGGCGGCGCAGGCCAGGCGGGACCGGCTGGACGCCGCGCAGTCCGAGAAGGCAGCCGACGCGCTGCTCCTCGACGCCACGGACCTGACCCTCGACCAGGTCATCGAGGAGATCGCCCGGCTGGCGCGGGAGCGTACTGGCCTGGCTTGCGCGGGCGATAAGAGCAGTTGATGGGGGAGAGAGCACACCATGACGGACATTGACGCCGGCGACGACGGCTGGGTAGACATCGGCGACGATTTCGCTGACATAGAGGGGGCCGGCGGGGCAGACGGGGCGAAGGACGCGGGCGCGGGCCTCGGGACGCCGGGACAGCCGGTCCTCGCCGTGGTCGGCCGTCCCAACGTCGGCAAGTCCACCCTAGTCAACCGGATCCTCGGCTCCCGCCAGGCGGTCGTGCAGGACGTGCCAGGCGTCACCAGGGACCGGGTCGCCTACGACGCCAACTGGCGTGGCAGGCAGTTCACTCTGGTGGACACCGGCGGCTGGCTCGCCAAGGCGCAGGGCCTCGCCGCCCAGGTCGCGGAGCAGGCGGAGATCGCCGTCGGCCTCGCGGACGCGGTGCTTTTCGTGGTCGACGCGCGAGTCGGCGCCACCGACGAGGACGAGGCGGTCGCCCGCGTGCTGCGCCGAGCCGGCAAGCCGGTCGTGCTCGTCGCCAACAAGGTGGACGACGCGCGGAGCGAGGCCGACGCGCAGTCGCTGTGGTCGCTGGGGCTCGGCGAGCCCATCATGGTCTCCGCCATGCATGGCCGCGGCAGCGGCGACATGCTCGACCTGGCGCTTGAGGCGCTGCCCGAGGCGCCACCCGAGCGGATGGGCGAGGCAGGACCGCGCCGAGTGGCGTTGATCGGCCGTCCCAACGTCGGCAAGTCCTCCCTGCTCAACAAGCTGGCAGGGGAGCAGCGCGCCGTCGTCGACTCCGTGGCGGGCACCACCCGCGACCCTGTTGACGAGCTGATCGAGCTCGGCGGCACAACCTGGCGGTTCGTGGACACCGCGGGCATCAGGCGCCGGTTCAGGGAAAGCCAGGGCGCGGACTACTACGCCACGCTGCGCACCCAGTCGGCGCTCGACAGGGCCGAGGTCGCGGTGGTGCTGATCGACGCGAGCGAGCCGCTGACCGAGCAGGACCTGCGGATCCTGACCATGGTGACCGAAGCGGGCCGTGCCCTGGTCATCGCCTACAACAAGTGGGACCTGACCGACCAGGAGCGCAGGGACTACCTGGAGGCGGAGATCGACCGCCAGCTGTACCACGTCCGCTGGGCGCCGCGCGTCAACATCTCCGCCTCGACCGGTCGGCATGTCGAGCGGCTGGTCCCGGCGATCGAGCAGGCACTCGACGGCTGGGAGCAGCGGATCTCCACCGGCCAGCTCAACGCCTGGCTGAACGCCCTCATCGCGGCCACGCCGCCGCCGCTGCGCGGCGGTAAGCAGCCCAGGGTGCTGTTCGCCACCCAGGCGGGCACCAAGCCGCCGCACTTCGTGCTGTTCACCACCGGTTTCCTCGAGGAGACCTACCGCCGGTTCATCGAGCGGAAGCTCCGCGAGGAGTTCGGCTTCGCCGGGACGCCGGTCAAGCTCACGATGCGGCTGCGCGAGAAGCGCGGCAAGAACGCGGCCCGGCGGTCCTGACAGCCGCGGGCCTGCCGTCAGGGCCGCAGATGTCGGCGCGCGGCGTAACCGGCGGCTAGCCGTCCTCGACGCCGCCGGCGAGGTGGAACCAGACCGTCGTGCCGCCCGGGTCCCGCAGGAACCCCCACTGCGCGGCCAGCTGCTGCACCAGGTACAGGCCGTGTCCATTCTGCGCCAGCAGGTCGCTCCTGACCACGGGCGTGCCGGCCGACGAGCCCTCATCGGTCACCTCGACGAGCACGCCGTCGGGCACGTCGACGATGACGATCGTCACCGTGCCAGCGGGGCCACCAGACGCGGTGTGCCTGATCGCATTGGTGACCAGTTCAGACGTCAGTAATGTCGCCGCGTCAGAATCAACGCCGTCCCCCTTGCCCGCCGCGGCCAGCGTCCGCGTCACGAAGGCCCGGGTACGGCGGACCGCTTGCGGCCTGCCGGGTATCGTCAGCGAACCGAGAACCGCGTTCGCCCGCCTGGGCGCGGGCCGAGGTCGGCTCCGCACGGGGGTTTTCATCTGCGCATGCCTCCCGATCTAGCGCATTCGAACATAATCAATTCATTGCCGAAGCAGAATTCCACAAGAACCAATTGTCCGGTTTTATGATGCTTGCCGAGCGCAATCCCGGCGTGCAATACCACCACCCGTTGGCCGCCGGGACCTCTACGATCATGCAGGTGCAAGCGCGCCCCACGCAAGTGCGTAGGGCAAATTAGGTATATGGAATCGCGGCTGAGTTTTCTGTCCTCCGCATTTTCCCTGTATGGTGCTGCTTGTCGCTCCGAAGCCGATCATCATCGGTACTGACGCCTTGTCTAGGGCGATCAGAGGATGGCGATGCCCACTTTGGAGGAGGTGGCTCCGCGATGACCACCGGTCCGACCGTACGCCGGCGGCGCCTCGGTACCGAGCTGCGCAAGCTCCGCGAAGCCTCCGGTTACAAGCTTGAGGAAGTGGCGGCGCAACTCGGCGTCGCCCCCTCTACCCTGTCCAGAATCGAGACCGGCAAGGCGCCGACCAAGTCGGCGTACCTGAGCCACATGCTCGAGGCCTACGGTGTTGACGATCCCGCGCAGCGCCAGATCCTTGTCGACATGGCGCGGGAGGGACACCGCAAGGGATGGTGGGCCGCCTACGACGACGTGCTGCCGAGCGGTTTCGACATCTACGTGGGCCTGGAGGCGGAGACCACCGCCGTTCGCGGGTATGAGATCTCCGTGGTGCACGGGCTGCTGCAGACACCTGACTACGCGCGCGGGGTGCTGCGCGAGATGTTCCCGCGGCACTCACTCGACCAGATCGAGCGCATGGTGGACCTGCGGCTCGAGCGGCAGCGCAGATTCGACGAGGACCCGCCGCTCGAGCTGTGGGCGATTCTCGACGAGGCGGCCATCAGGCGGCCGGTGGGCGGCCCGACGGTGATGCGCCGCCAGCTCAAGCACCTGCTCGAGGTGGTGGAGCGCCCGGGGCTGACCCTGCAGGTGCTGCCGTTCTCCTGCGGCGCCCACGCGGGGCACGGCGGAGCGTTCTCCATCCTCGAGTTCCCGAACAGGACCGACCCCGAAGTCGTTTACGTGGAGTCGGTGGCCGGGATCATCTACCTGGAGAAGGACCGCGATGTGCGGGCCCGCGCCGAGGCCTTCGACAGGCTGCGCGCCGCGGCTCTCGCCCCCGGCGCGTCCGCCGACCTGATCGAACAGGTCGCACAAGAGCTGTACTGAAGCCGTGACGGCTGGGGTGGTCGCCACGGAGTACCGGGAAAGGAAATCACCGAGAAGAGAGGAAACCAGATGGAACTAAGCCTGGGCGACCTGCACTGGTTCAAGAGCAGCGCTAGCGCGGCCGGCAATTGCGTCGAGATCGCGCACCTGCCAGGCGGTGGCGTGGCGGTCCGTGATTCAAAGGACCGTGCCAAGGCGCCGAACGTTTACACTCGCCCCGAGTGGGAGGCGTTCCTGATCGGCGCCAAGAACGGCGAGTTCGACCTGCCGCTCGCCTAGCGACACCATACGACAGCTCGGGTCGGGGAGCCAGAGAGGGAACGGGGCCCTGCCAGCCGCAGCGGGGCCCCGCCATTGGAGCGGGTGCGCTAAGTCCGCCTGCTCAAGCTCTGCCTGCTCAAGCCGGGCGATGATCTCGTCGATGAGGTGCGGCGTCTCGCGCGGCTCGTATGCCACGATGGAAAGCCGCTCCATGGCCAGCAGGTAACGGTCCACCTCTGACTGCTTGTCGAGGTAGAGCGCGCTTGTCAGGTTCTCGACGTAGACAACGTCGGGCAGATCCCGCTCGGCGAACCGCAGGATGCTGAATCCGGTCGGTGCCGCATGCCCGCCGGCGCCATATGGGATGACCTGCAGGGTGAGTGTCGGGTTCGCACAGCACTCGCGCAGGTAGCGCAGCTGCTCGAGCTGCACACCGACTCCGGCGACCGGCCGCCGCAGCACCGCCTCGTCAAGGACGATCCACAGCTTGAGCCGGCCCTCGCGGAACCGGCGCTGCCGCTCCTTGCGCAGCACCACGAGCCGCTCGGCGTGCTCGATCGGGTGGTCGCCGAGCGAGATGACCGCGGTGGCGTAGTCCTCCGTCTGCAGCAGGCCGGGGATGAACTGCGCCTCGTAGACCCGGATCGACCGCGCCGCCTCTTCCATGCCGACGTAGGCCTGGAACCAGTCGGGCAGGATGTCGTTGTAGCGATGCCACCAGCCGGGCTTGTTGGACTGCTCGGCAAGGGTGAGCAGTTGCTCGCGTTCGTGTTTCTCTACGCCGTAGAGCGTCAGCAGGTCGAGGACGTCGATCTCCCTGATCGCGTTCCTGCCGAGCTCGATGCGGCTGATCTTGGATTCCGACGCCCGGATCTTGGCGGCAGCCTGCCGGGCGCTGATGCCGCGTGCCTCCCGGAGCCGGCGTAGCTGCGACCCGAGCAGGATGCGCAGGACGGTAGGCCCGTCAGAAGAGTCAGGCACGCCGCCGACCTCCTCGTTGTCCCGGTGCCGCGCGGCACGACTGCACGCAAGGCTCTTTGCGTCGATATCAACAGGCAGCGCGCAATTGCGTTGGCCGGGATCGCTCGCACGCGAGCCAATGATATCGCATCTGCGATTCCATGTTGGCTAGCCAACCTGCACATTACCGTTTATGACCGGCCAACGCACACCGCTTCCCTTGCCAAACCCGCGTTCCCGGCCCGCGTCAGGTTCTGTGCATGCACAGAGCGGGGTTTTGTGCATGCACAGAACCCCATGTGCGCAGGCAGTGGAGGCGGCGGCGGTCCCGGGGCGCGGCCCGCCCGCCTGGCAGAGGAAAAGGCACCAAACGGCACCGCGAATAATTGGTGAATTACACAATGCCGGCGCTTGCCTGGGAGTAATGCAGCGACGCCGAGCCTGCTATTAGGGCGGGTCAATTACCGCCGGTGACTTACCTGCCGATAACGCATACCGTTTCCGCCCGGGCGAGCCAGGCTTGTCGTCCGCGCGCCAGTGCCCGCGAGGCGGGCCGTGGGC
>Ga0335085_10004294_pt1 | contig 23766 bp, 20 predicted proteins | sample Lox_Sample_45_FD_206712 | JGI IMG/M metagenome (GOLD analysis project Ga0335085, IMG submission 206712) | Soil microbial communities from Loxahatchee National Wildlife Refuge, Florida, United States - Lox_Sample_4.5 | ecosystem: Environmental > Terrestrial > Soil > Wetlands | place: USA...
TTGGTCCGAAAACGAAATCACGGAACACGGAACACAGCTCGCCGCGCCAGAGCGCAGCGGAGGCGGGAACACCTCCCTCCGCTTCGTCGCCTGCTCCAACCCCGATGCTGAAGCCATCTTCGCCGCTCGCGAAATCCTGAAATTCACCCGCAGCCAACGCCCCGACGGCGCCCAAAACCGTTTCCGCGATGTCGCCGTCCTCGTCCGCGATCTCGAGACCTATCACGAACCGCTGCAACGCGTCTTTTCGCGCTATGAAATCAAGTTCTTCCTCGATCGCCGCGAATCCGTCGCCCACCATCCGCTCGCCGAACTCACTCGCGGCGCGTTGCGCACCATCGTCTACCAATGGCCGCACGACGATTGGTTCTCGGTCCTGAAAACCGGCCTCGTGCCCGTCGAAGAACTGGAAATCGACCGCCTCGAAAACGAAGCGCTCGCCCGTGGCTGGAAAGGCGCCGCGTGGCACGAACCGATTCAAATCGAAAACCAGCCCGAATTTTCCGAACGTCTCGAAGCGCTCCGGAAAAAAATTATTTCACCGTTCAAAAAATTGGCTTCGCAACTGGCCGCGAACCAAAACCGCCCAACCGGCCCGCAACTCTCCGCCGCGCTCCGCGATTTCTGGGCCGATCTGAACGTCGCGCAACGCCTCGAAGATTGGGCCGGGGAATCTTCCACGAACGCCTTTGCCGCGCCCGCCTCGGTTCATTCCACCGTCTGGGACCAGATGAACGCATGGCTCGACAACGTCTCGCTGGCCTTCGGTGATGAGCCGCTCGCGCTGCGCGACTGGTTGCCGGTGCTTGAAGCCGGCCTCGCGAATCTCACCGTCGGCGTGATTCCCCCCGCGCTCGACCAGGTGCTCGTTGGCGCGGTCGACCGCTCGCGAAATCCGGAATTGAAACTCGCGCTCGTGCTCGGCCTGAACGAAACCGTTTTTCCCGCCGCGCCGGACGTTCCCGCGCTCCTCACCGACGCCGACCGCGAGGCTCTGGGCCGTCGCGGCGCGGGCCTCGGCCCGAGTGTGCGCGAGCGCATGGCCCGCGAGCGTTATCTCGGTTACATCGCCTGCACGCGCGCCAGCGAGCAACTTATCGTCACCTGTTCGCGCCAGGACGCGCGCGGCGCGGAACTGAATCCCTCGCTCTTCCTCACTCAACTGCAGCATAATTTTCCGCGCGTCGAAATGGAGGAATTTTCCGGCGAAACCGGGCCGCGGGAAATCGAGCACGTCTTCGAATTGCTCCCCGCGCTGTTGCGCGGCGGGATCGCGCGCCCAAAAGAACTCGAGTCGTTGCCCGGCGTCTCACCCGTTCTGAACCAATGGCAACGCTGGCACACGCTCGCCGGCCCCGACAAACTCATCCTTTCCCGCGCCGTCACGGAAGCCCTTTACGGCTCCGAACTGCGCACCTCCGTCAGCGCTCTGGAGAAATTCGCCGAATGTCCCTTCGAGTTTTTTGTCCGCTACGGCTTGCGCGCGGACGAGCGCGCTTTGTTTGAGGCGGACCCGCGCCAGACCGGAAGTTTCCAGCATGAAATTCTCAGCCAATTCCATGCGCAACTGCGCGCTGAAAAAAAACGCTGGCGCGACATCACGCCGCAAAACGCCCGCGCTCGCATCGCCGCCATCGGTCTCGAACTCGCGCGCACTTTCGGCGAAGGACTCTTCGAAGCCGACGAACGCTCCCGCTTCACGGCGCGCGCGTTGATCGAGCAATTGCAGAACCTGATGGCCGCGCTCGTCGGCTGGATGCGCCAATACGAATTTGACCCGCAGGAAGTGGAATTGTCCTTCGGCCTGGAACCGGGAGAATTGCCGCCCTGGAAACTGCCGCTTGGCGATGGCAAATGCCTCGTGCTGCGCGGCAAGATTGACCGCATCGATCTCTGGCGCGTCCCCGGCGCGGACGAAGCCCTGGCCGTGATTATCGATTACAAATCCAGCGGCAAAAAACTCGATCCCGTCTTCATGCATTACGGCATGCAACTGCAGCTTCTTTCCTATTTGAACGCGTTGCTGCATTTGCCGGAGCCGAAAAAAATCTTTGGCGTAAACCGCCTCGTCCCCGCGGGCGTGTTTTACGTCCCGTTGCGCGCCCGTTCGGAAGGCGCCGATTCACGCCAGGAAATCATCCTCCGCGCCCCGGACGCAGCCCTCGCCGCGTATCAACACACCGGCCGCTTCGATGGCTCGGCGCTCTCGAAATTGGACAATCGCGGCCTCGACAAAGGCGACCAGTTCAAGTTCGCCAAAAAGAAAGACGGCGGGTTCAGCAAAAATGGCAACGAAGCCCTCACCGCCCAGGCATTTGGCGAGCTGTTGGACAAAGTCGAATCGGATCTCCGCGGCCACGGCGAAAGAATTTTCTCCGGCGATGTCGCCGCCCGGCCTTATCGCAAAGGCAACAGGCGCGCGTGCGATTGGTGTCAGTGCCAGCCCGTCTGCCGTTTTGATTCCTGGATTCATCCCTACAACGTCCTGCGCAAGCCCGTGGAAAAGGACGACGCGAAATGAGCGCGAACTCCTTCACGCCCTCCCAGCAGGCCGCTCTCACCGCGCGTGGCAACGTGCTCGTCGTCGCTGGCGCCGGCACCGGCAAAACGCACACGCTCGTCGAACGCTGCTGCGCGCTCCTGCTCCATGAAGGTTGTTCGCTCGATGAAATCCTCATGGTCACCTTCACCGACGCCGCCGCCGCCGAAATGCGAAAACGCATTCGCTCGCGCCTCTCTGAAAAAGCCTCGCAATCGGGCGACGCACGGGTCATTCAGCGCCTCGAAGAGCAAATCGCGCTGCTCGACACGGCGTACATTTCCACGCTGCACAGCTTCTGTCTGCGACTGGTCCGCGAGCATTTCCACGACGAACGCCTCCGCCTCGATCCCGAATTCGCCGTGCTCACCGAGGAACAGGTCCACCAATTGCGTCACAACACGCTCGACACCCTGCTCGACGCGCATTACGGCGGTGATTCGGACGAAGCGCGCGCCTTTCAGAAATTCATCACGGAACAGGTGAGCGGCCAGGAAACCAAAGTGCGCGACCTCATCTGGCAGCTGCATCGTTACTCCCGCTCGCTTGCCGATCCTGCCGCATGGCTGGAAAAACAACTCGCCATGTTCGCCGAACCTCAGCCCATCCAGTGGCGCGAATGGTTGCAAACCGGTTTCAACGACTGGCGCGCGCAATGGAGTCGCGATCTGGAAACTTTTTCCGGCACGCCGAACGTCGCCACCTGCCTGGAAGCTTTGCGTTCAACCCAGGCGGATTCGTCCCTCGATAAAATCGCCGTCGCGCTGTCGAGAATTCAGGACGCGTTCTCTGGCAAATGGCCTTACGGCAAAATCGGCGCGGTGCGCGACAAAATTAAAGGCTTCTTTTCCGAGGCAGCCTTCCTCCAATCGCTCCTTCCCGGTGTGGACGGCGAAGACCCGCTCGCGCAGGACTGGGAATGGTCCCGCAGCCACATGCAAACGCTGCTCCGCCTCACGCGCGAGTTCGGTGAGCTCTTCGACGACGCCAAACGCGAAGCCGGCGGCGTGGATTTCTCCGACCTGGAACAATTCGCCCTGCGCCTCCTTTGGAACAACAACAATCCTATAATCTCTTCTCCCTCTCCGCCGCGGAGCGGGGGAGTGGGCCGGGGTGAGGTGGCTCTTAGGGCACAGGGGAAAACACAGTTAAACTCCGCCGGCGAGCCGGCACCCCTGGCCCGCGAATGGCAGTCCCGCTTTAAATTCGTCTTCGTCGACGAATACCAGGACATCAACGAAGCGCAGGATGCCATCCTCCGCGCCGTCAGCCGTGAAGGTGCCGAGGCCAACCGCTTTCTCGTCGGTGATGTAAAGCAAAGCATTTATCGCTTCCGCCTCGCCGACCCCGGAATTTTTCAAGCCTACAAAAAACTCTGGGAACGTACCTCGCCGGGCCAGGCGCCGGCGACTCCTGCGAACGCTGGAACAACTTCTCCCTATCCCATCGGATGGGAGAGGGCCGGGGTGAGGGCGGGGGTTCGTGGGGAGGTGGGGGAAAACTGTCAAACCATCCCCCTGTCAGACAACTTCCGCAGCCGCGAAGCCATCCTCGATTTCGTGAATTCCTTTTTCGCGCTCCTCATGCGCCACGAAATCGGCGGCGTGACTTACGATTCCGACGCGCATCTGAAATTTGGCGCTCCCAAAAAACGCGCCGATTTCAGCCGCAGCGCGAGTCCCGCACCGCACGTGGAAATTCACCTGCGTGCAAAGACCAAAGAGGACGATGCCCCCGATTACGAGCACAACGGCTCCCCCGGCTCGGCCACAACAGAATTGCCCGATCTCGACGCCACCGAAAAAGAAGCGCGGCTCGTGGCCTTGCAATTGAAAAAACTGCGCCGCGATAAATTGCAGATTTGGGACGACGACAAAAAAGTGTTTCGCGCCGTGGAATGGCGCGACATGGTCGTGCTGCTCCGCTCGCCTCGAAACAAAGCCGAAATTTTCGCGCGGGAATTCAATCGCGCCGGCGTGCCGCTCCACGTCAAACGTGAAAGCTTTTACGCGGCCACCGAAGTCAGCGATCTGCTGAGCCTGTTGCAACTGCTCGACAACCCCATGCAGGATCTGCCGCTGCTCGCCGTCTTGCGTTCCCCGCTCGTCGGCCTCTCCGTCGATGAACTCGCCATGATCCGCGCCAGCCAGCGCGAAGACCGCTTTTGGGGCGCAATGCTCAAATTCGCCGCGACTTCTCCCAACGCTGGAACAACTTCTCCCTCTCCCATCGGATGGGAGAAGGCCGGCGTGAGGGCGGCAGTTTCAGGGGAAGCTGAATCCATCGCCACTGCCGCCCGCTCCAAACTCAAAGCCTTCCTTGTTTCCTTCGATGCCTGGCGCCGCCAGGCACGCCGCGGCGCGCTCTCGTCCTGCGTTCGAACCATCCTCGATGCCACCCATTACGAATCATTGGTCCTTGCCCAGGAACGCGGCGAGGAACGCCTCGCGAACGTCAATCGCCTGCTGCGCCTCATGCGCCAATTCGATCCTTATCAACGCCAGGGTCTCCTGCGCTTTCTCAGGTTCGTCGAAGCCCAGCGCGATGCCGAAGCGGAGGAAGAGCCGGCTTCACCCGCGCTCACCGATGCCGTCCGGCTGTTTAGCATTCATCAAAGCAAAGGCCTGGAGTTTCCCGTCGTTGCCGTCGCTGATTTCGCCAAGGGATTTAATTTTAAGGACCTTCACGCCGACATTTTGCTCGATGCGGAATTCGGCCTGTGCCCGAAAATCGCGCCGGCCAAATTCAATGGCCATTATCCGAGCCTGCCGTATTGGCTCGCGCGTCGCCGGCAAAAAAGGGAATTGCTGGGCGAGGAATTGCGCCTGCTCTACGTCGCCATGACCCGCGCGCGCGACCGCCTCCTGCTCGTCGGCAGCGTGACTCCCAAACAACTTGAAACCCGCTGGCAACAGGACGGCGAAATCAACACAACCACCCTGCTGCACGCGCGCAGCTACGCCGATTGGCTGAGCGCCTGGTTCGCCAGGAACTGCGCGGCCGCCGTCAGCGGCGAACACGGCGAAACCAAAGATTGCCGCTGGTTCGTCCACGATGACGCAAGCCTCGTGGACGACGCGGCCGGGTCGGCGGCAGCCGGGACTCAGACGATCATTCAATTGAGCAAACCGGAAACCGAACGCCTGCGCCAAAGATTGGAAACGCAATATTCGTTCGCCGCCGCCACCGACGAACCCGCGAAAACCTCCGTGTCCGCCCTGCGCCGCCGCGCGATGGAAACCCTGGAGCAGGAAGAAACAGTCGAGTTTTTCCGGACCCGCTCCGCCAAATCGGAAATGGCGAACACCGCAAAAAGCAGTGCCGACATCGGCACCGCCTATCACCGTTTTTTGGAACGCGTCGCGCTGGATCAACTCACCAGCGCAAAAACATTGCGCGCCGAAGCCGAACGCATGGTGGACGAGGGCGTTTTGCTGGCGGAAGAAATGGCGTGGTTGAATTTCGATTCGCTGATCGAATTCTGGCGCTCGGAATTCGGCCGGAAAATTCTCGCCAACGCACAACACCTCCGCCGCGAACTCGCCTTCACCGCGCGTTTCTCGCCCGCGGAATTGCCAGCTCATCCCAGCCTCGTCAATGGTGATGCATTGCGGGACGAATTTGTCATCGTGCAAGGCGTGGCGGATGTGGCCGTGATTTTGCCGAAGGAAATCTGGCTCCTCGATTACAAGACCGACCGCGTGCGCTCCAGCGAAATCGGGGACAAGGTCAAAATATACGAGCCGCAACTGAATCTATACGCCCACGCGCTCGAACGGATTTACGGCCGCCCCGTGACCGAACGCCACCTCCACTTCCTCTCCTGCGGAATCACCGTGCCGATTTTTTAACCGCTCTAAACGGTGAGCCAATTTCGAGCACCTGCGTAAGCCGCGAGGACGCGGCGCTCCCCTAAGCCAGCGGCAATTCATTCTCTTCGCTTTCCGAACTTTGCGACGCCGTCTCCGTGCTCGTCGGCTCTGCGGGGGATGGTTGCCCGGCCTCAACCTCTTCAACTTCGGCGCGCAGGCGCACCACCGCGGGCCGAATCAATCTTCCCTGGAAAGTATAGCCATTCGCCAGCGTCTCCTCCACCGGCGCGCCGTCCACAGCCTTCGCCTGGCCATCCATCACCTGGTGCTTCTTCGAGTCAAATTGTTCGCCCAACGCAGCCACGAACGGAGAAAGCCCCACACGCCGCGCGGCATCATGACAGGCGCCTTGAAACCGGCCGAGTTGTTCGATCACGTTCTGCTGGCGCGATTGCGCCGCCGCGCGATTCAACGCGTGCACATGGTCCAAAATCCGCACCAGCACCTGCACCCATTCGGTTTCGATGCGCCGCGCCTTGTCCACCTCCAGCCGCAGCGCCGCCTTTTCGCTGTCATTGGCGTTCTTGAGAAATTCAGTGAATGACTTCGCCTCCGTCGCAATTTTTTCCGAAATTTCCTTCGCTTGCCGCGCCGTTTTGTCGGCCGAATCCTGTACCGATTGCCATCGCGCCGTCGCCCCTCCGATTTGCTCCGCCAATTGCTCGATGTTCTGCACCTGCGAAACCACGCTCGTCAGCGCCATCGTTTCCACCAGCTTCTCCGCTGAGCGATATTCCAGCAAAAACGGCCAGATGCTGAACGCCGCGCCGACGCCGGTACAGATCACCACCGCCAGCACCTCCCAGCCGCTGATCCGCGTCCTGCCGTGAAAGCAGAGAAACGCGGCGAGCGCCAACAGGAGAATGCTGCCGAGGAAAAAGGGCCATTTTGCCAGCCGGGGTGCAGATGACTCATTCGTCATAACGCAAGGTTTAGGCGAAAGCCGCGCAAAATTCAAGAAATTGCGTGGCTTTTATTTCGCCCCGGCCGCTGTGATTTCCAGCACCCGCATTGGCGTTCTCAATGTTCCATTTGTGTTACAACACGCCGTTGCTCCGCGATTTCTGCTCGACTAAACTTCCGCCCTTCTCCAAATCATTCGCGGTGCGTACCTGTATCATCTTCAATCCGACCGCCAAAGGGAACAAAGCGCGTCATTTCCGGCATCACCTGAATGAATTCGCCGCCGAAGCCGCCTTCAAGCAAACAACCGGGGTGGGCGACGCGCGCCGGCTCGCCACCCAGGCTATCGAGGAAGGTTTTGAAATCATCGTCGCTGCTGGCGGCGACGGCACGCTCAACGAAGTCCTCAACGGCATCGTCGATGCGCCCAAAGGCTTTGAACGCGTCCGCCTCGGCGTGATACCGCTCGGCACCGTGAACGTCTTCGCCCGCGAAGTGCAAATCCCCCGCAAACTCGAGCGCGCCTGGGAAACCATTCGCCAGGGCCGCGAGACACTCATCGATCTGGGCGTCGTGGAATATCAGGAAAACGGCCTGCCGCAGCGCCGCTGCTTCGCGCAACTGGCCGGCGCCGGCCTCGATGCCCGCGCCATCGAACTCGTCGATTGGCGATTGAAGAAAAAAATCGGCCCGCTCGCCTACGTCGTCGCCGGCTTGCGCGCCTTGATGGAACCGCAAATGAAAATCACCGTCAGCAGCGGCAAAACCGAGAGCACCGGCGAACTCGTTCTCATCGGCAATGGCAGTTTGTACGGCGGCGAGTTCCGGATTTTTCCGCCTGCGGACATGCGCGATGGCCTGCTCGAAGCCTGCATCTTTTCACGGGTGAATTTTTTGACGCTGCTCCGCTGCGCGCCACGCCTTTTGATTCGCGGAACTCTGCCCCGCGCGGCCACGGCGAATTTTCAAAGCGGCTCGATCACCCTGAAAAGCGAATCACGCGTCCCCTTCGAAGTGGATGGAGAATTCGTCGGCCACCTCCCCGCGACCTTTTCCATGCAGCGCATGCAACTGCGCGTTATTGTGCCGCCCAGAATCGTTTGAGGAAATACTGGAACTAGAGCATTGACAGAAAAGATGTAGCGATGAAGAGCGAGGATTTTTGGTTTTTGGCGAGGCTTCGGCGAAGGAGCAGGTTTGAAAAACCCTGTAACTGAGCTGAAACGAAGCCAAAAACCAAAAAGACCGCTCTCCATTTCGCTTCACCTCATCGCTACAGCTTTGATGGAAATGCTCTAATTTTCGGAAAGAATCTGGTGATGCGTTGCGAAGGTGTTCGGCTTATGCTGGGATAATTGCCAGCGTACAATTTCGCCTCCCTCTCCGCCGCGAGCATAAAGAATTGACGGAAACTACAGTTATCAATGTTCAAATTTCGTGGGACAGCGCCTTAGGCAGCTTCATTTTGTGGTCCGAATCAAATTTCAACAAGCATATCCGCCATTTGCGAACTTCATTATCTTTGTTCGAATACTGCGCTTGTCATACATAAAAATATAAACTGTGTAGTATCCGTCTCTGCCGACCCGAATTTTCACTGCATGCTGGCCATTTCTATCTTCATAAAATATGGCACCGTCAGAAAAATATCCGGGCTCGTGTTTCTGAAGATAATTCTGATAATCATCTTTAATCGCCTTATCGAGTGGAGAATGTTCTGCCGAATGAGCCCGTTCGAGTACTGTTCCGTTATAGCCGTAAATCGCTGCGTGTGATTCCTCGTCATACTCACGCCAACTGCCCCAACCTTGCAATGGGTCAACGGCCGGTGGCCATTTGGCCATGAACATTGAACACGATGAACACAAAGCACAAATTGCAAGAAATACGATTGTCTGAGCCCTTTTATTCATGATGGTACCCGAGTTAACTTGAAAATAAAACCCATTGTGACCATTTACCCGCTGCCAATGCCAATAACACGGCAACAGGTATTTCATCGTGACTTTTTTTGGGGGGAAACCGCAACGATTTTTCAATCAAAAATGGCCGAATATGCGGAAAGCCCGGGAAACATGGTGTTTCCCTTCGTTCCTTGTGGGAAGCGGGGGAGAGCGCCGGGGTGAGGTGGTGCTCAGGGTTCAGGGGCACGAAGTGTCTGTTTCCTGTCCGAAATTTTATTTTGACTCTACTTCTGGCACCGATAAACAAAAGCAGGCGGCAAATTTCGCCATTCCGTCCGCGTCGTCGTCACGTGCCTGAAAGTCGACTTCAGCAACCTCCGGAAACTCCTGCCCCCGGACAGCCACGCCACGTGGTTGTAGGCATACGTCGTCAAAAAACCTCCCGGCCGCAAAATGCGATACACCGCGTTGAGCAATTTCTTTTGGTCCTCGGGAGAAAATCCCGCCCACGGCAGCCCGCTGAGAATGCAATCCGCCGAAGCCTGCCCGTGCGTTTTCAAATGCTCATCCAGATGTTCCGCGGAGGCATTCACGACGTGCGCGCGCGGAAATTTCCGCTTCAGATAATTCGCAAAAACCGGATCGATTTCCACAATCATGAAAAACGCCTTCGGGTCCAGCTCCTCCTGGATGGCGCGCGTGAATGCTCCCGTCCCCCCGCCCAACTCCACCACCACCTTTGCGCGGTCCAGTTGGATCCCTTCAATCATCCGTTTCGCCAGCCAGGGAGAACTGGGCACAATCGCGCTCGTCAGCGCCGGCGCCCGCAAAAACACCTTTAAAAATTTCGCGTACTCGTAAACCATCTACGTAATTGTTTTCATTAAACACGCACCGGGCAAGAGCTTTTCCCAAAAAGTGGCATGAAATTTTCTTAATTTCATTTGAACGAGCCTTGACGCCAAGACGTGGTAGGGACAGCGCGCTGCTCTGTCCGCGCCGCGTTCAGCGGCGCAACGGGACTTGTCAAAACGTTTGAATCCCTTTCCGTCAGCTAAATTCCCACCAGCATTCGCGGCACCTGTTTTCGATCCACGTGTTCGCCAAGCCCCAGCGGATATTCCGCCGGCACCGACGCCGGATCCACATACGTGCCGAACAACCGGTCCCAAATCCGGAATGTCGGCGCCAGGTTCATCCCGCGATGCGTCGTGGCCGAATGATGAATGCGATGATAATCCGGCGTCACAATCAGCCGCGCGAGCGGGCCGATATTCACCTTCAGATTCGTGTGCTCCCAGAACTGAATCAGCAACCCAATCGAATAGCCGATGCCCGCCTCCGCCGGCGTGAGCTTGAACAGTGTCACCGGAATCACCACCTGCGGAATATTGTAGATGAACGAATGAAAGAAGCTCGTGCGAAATCCCGCGAACCAATACATCTGTTCCACCGAGTGATGCCACGCATGTGTCCGCCACATGAGATTGAAGTGATGTTGCGCCCGGTGAATCCAATACAAAATGAAATCCACGATGAAGAGCGCCAGGATGATTTTTACCGCGCTCGGAAGATTCTGCAAATAATGAACCGTTCCCGCCATGAACGGCGGCGTCACGTCCCCAACCGCGCTGCGAATGAACCACGTGGAAATGCGATTCACTGTCAACGCAAAACCAAATGACAAGGCATCCAGTTTGAAATCCAGCCACCGATCCACCGGCCGCGCCGGCCAAATGCGCTCGCAAATCTCGAAGATAAAGATCAGCCCGAAGAAAGCGGCTATCTGATAGTCATCTGCCTGCAACAACATAACGTTCCTTGCCAACGATATTGTCTTCTGAATGGTGAGCATTTAAACAGACGCGCGGAAATTGGCAAGCTATCGCCGCATGGGGTTCACGCCCCATTGTTCGCCTCGCGGTCTGGGAACACAGCATTTCTTATGAACTTCCTGCAATCATTCGATGCCTTCCTGGGGATCGGCCTGGAGCCGAAAAGCCTGACTTTCCTCCAAATTGCCCTGCGAGGAATCATCGTTTTCACCGCCGCCCTCATCATGGTGCGTTTGGGCGATAAACGTTTCCTTTCGCAGAAAACCGCCTTTGACGCCATCCTCGGCCTCATCCTCGCCTCCATGCTCGCGCGCGCGGTAAACGGCTCCTCCCCGCTGTGGCCCACACTCGGCGGCGGCCTGGTGCTCGTCGCGCTCCATCGCGCCCTCGCCCTCGCGTCCCGTCGTTCCCACAAATTCGGCGACCTTGTGAAGGGCACCAGCGATCTCGTCGTGCGCGACGGCAAAATAGTCGAAGCCGGCATGCGCCGAAACGACCTGAGCGAAAATGATTTGCAGGAAGATCTCCGCTTGCACGCCCTCGTCGACGACCTGAACAAAGTCAAAGCCGCCTACGCCGAGCGCAACGGCGACATCAGCATCGTCCTCAAGGAAAAATGATCCCGGAACCGCCGTCGCATCCGTGGTGAGCGAGCGTCCCCGCGAGCCGCATCTGACTCCGTTCATTCCCAATGCCGAAACGGCAGCGCGCTCTTGTCAAGAAACGTCCCGCAACGCGGGCATTTCCCCGGCTCATTCCACGCCTGCACCCGATGCGCCAATGAAACCGGGCAACGGATTTTGAATTGCGCCCACTTGAACCTTTTCCCCGCCAGCGGCAAACGATTCAGCAGCGCCTCCATGGAAGGCGGCGTTTCGCTTGCGGGTTTTCGGAACCGAAGACGCTGAACCTCATTCGGAATTTTCAGCCCATTTTCCGGAACTCTCCACCGCACCACCGCGTCAAAAAGATTCCGGCAATCCTTGCACGCCGCCGTCTGCACGCTGAATTCATAGCCCTCATCCGCGCCACCGGACACGATGGCCTTGAAGTTGCATTTCTCGCATTCAAAGAGGTAGGAGCGGCCCATGCCTTCATCTCTTTACCCCCACAAAGGCGATGCTTCAAGAATGCATCGGCCGGAAAATCTTTCGATTCGGAGGCCTGACGTGTGGCAATCCGTCACTTCACCACCTCTTCCAGCGCCATCCTGGATTCCGCTTCCGCAGCCTCGTCGATTTTTCTTTGCGGCCTCTTCAGGAACGATTCGAGATAAAAAGACCCGGCGATGACCGCCGTTCCCACAAACCCCACCCATTCAAACCACCGATTTTCGAAAACCTTTTCCACGAGGGTGTCCTCCTCCGTTTCCAGCCGAAGCTCTTCCACTTCTTCCGACAATCTGGCCAGCTCGGATGCGGCTGGCGCTGAAACGGTGGCGGCTTTTTGTTCCCGCTCTTTTCGTTGAAGCTCGGTCGATTGGCGCGCCATCGCGAACGATATAAGAGCGGCAATCAAAATGACGGTGGTCCCAATGCCTCTCAGCAGTGGCGGCAGGAAGTCCAGCGTCATGGCCCTCATGGTAGCCAGTCCAACGCTGCATGCAACTCCGCCGTCGACAGCAAAAAGCCCATGGGCGCAGCTTGACACTGCCCCCGGAGCGCGACCTTTAAGTCGCTTCAACATTCGGCTGCCATGAGGTGAAACGATTGATCCGTGAGGCTCGCGCACGTTGAAGCGGCATAAATGCCGCCCCCCCCGGCAGGGGCGAAAGAAACGTGGGTCACGCATTTTCGCCGCTCCGCGGCAATGGATATGCACCCAAAGCCCATGGTTCTTGCGCGAAACCAGCGTCATTGCTCGTGGAAAAGTCGTGGTGTGGGGGAGGTGGTGGGTTGGCAGGGACTCGAACCCTGGACCAATGCCTTAAAAGGGCACTGCTCTACCAACTGAGCTACCAACCCACACGGGGCGCGAAACGTAATCAACAAATCATCCCCGCGCAACAAATTTTCCCGACAAAAACGTGCTGCCGGCCTCCTGCCGGCAGATCAAAATTTCAGCTCTGCCGCCTTCGGCAAAATATTGATTACGCTATCGCCACCCCGGTTTTTCCCCTCCGGAGTGGTGCCTCACCCCATGGAACCCACCGCTTCCCGCCATAAGTTAACTCCATAAGAGTTGTTATGATGAAAAGGATTTTCGCCCTCGCCGCCGCCGCAATCATGCTCGCCGGCTGCACCGAAACACCCCAATACAAGGGAGCCGCAGTTGACCGCGACCAAAACGTCCTGACCGGAGGACCCATCACCGGCACCACCATTCAGGACCTGCCCCAGGCCGTGAAAGATACGTTGAAAAAACGCGCGCCCCATGCCGAAATCGCCAGCATCGAAAAAACCGCGCGCGACGGACACACCGTTTACGAATTCACCTTTCTGGATTCTGAAAACGACACACCAGACCTTTACTTGCGGGATGACGGCCGGGTCGTGCCGCTGCCATTGAGGGCCCAACAATGAAAATGCACTACTTGTTTGTTGCCGCAATCGCGGGAACCCTCTGCGGTTGCGTCACGGAGCATCCCATTTCGTATACCGAACCGCTCACATCGCCCGGCGGCATGTTCTCCAAACTGCCGCCCGCAGTGCAAAATACCGTGCGCGCCGAGGCCGGCACGGTGGAAATTGCCGACATCACCAGGAGCGACGCCACCGGCTCGCCCGTTTACACCTTCTATTTCAAAAACGCCGAATTGTTCCCGCCGCTCCATGTCGCCTCGGACGGCAGCGTGCTGAGGCCCGATATGACCGTCGCCGTCGGCGCCACCGCAGAGACTCTCGAGGCATCAACCGGCAGCGGTGTCAGCGGCCTCCGAATGGGAGACCTGCCGCCGAACGTGGTTGTCACCATCCGCCATTCCGCGCCCACAGCCGTCGTTGCCACCATCAGCCGCCTCACTTCCGAGGGTCAAACTTTCTACGAAATCACGTTCGAAGATCCGGCCAGTCACCCAGTGCTCATCGTCAGGGACGACGGCCACGTGCTGCAGTGACATGGGTGGGGCGGCGTCCCCGCGAGCCGTTCCCCAAAGTGCTGCCGGCATCCTCCCGGCAGATCACTTCCTCCACGCCCCCATCTCGCGCAATTGCCGCGTCGCCGCGCCCGCCCAATCCCGGTTCGCCGCCGGACTCGCCGGGCTCGGATGCAGAATCCGCCCGATCTTGATCGTTCCCTCCGGAAAAACCTCCCGCGCACGTTTCATCGCGAAATCGCCCACACCCACCAGCCATTCCGGTTCCAAAATCCGCACCGCCTCGCGCAAATGCTCATCACACGCCTCGAACAACGCCTCCCGCTCCGAAGCCGGCAGCTTGTCCGGCGTGAAATTGCGCCCCGTGCTCTCCAGGAATGCCAGCGGGCAATAATTCATCACCAGATGCTCCTTCGAGAAATTTTTCGCCGAACCAAAACTTTTCGCAAACAACCCCCACAACCTTTGCCCGCTCACCTCGCTTCGCGGGCAATCAAATCCCTGCACCGGCCGTTTGGGATGCTCGATTTTCGGTCTGCCGATTTTTGCCTCAATGCCCAGCCAGTCCCGCACCGCGGCAATTTCCCCGAACGGCACCCCCGTTTGCGCCATGCCGAAAGGACCGGGATTCATGCCGAGAAAAATAATTCGTTTGCCCGCGCCCGCATAGCGCCGCAAATAAGCCTCATGCGCCGCCCAGGCGTATTCCAGCGGATTATAAACGTGCGAAACGGGTGGCGCGAAACGCAGCTTGCCCACGGCATCGCGCAAACGCATGGCGGATTCGATCAACTCCTCGCTCACTGCTTTCGTCGGCAAAATGGCTTAATGCCGATGCTCGCTTTCGCGCGGACGGTGCAAGTGCCGCAGCGCGCGTTGCAAATTCTGAATCTCGCGCTCATCATCGATCTTCTGCCGCTCGGCCAATTCCAGCGTTTCCAGCACTTCCTCCATCTCATCGAGCGCATGTTTCAGCTCGTCGATGACCCGGTTCACCTGGTCGATGGCATCCGTGATCGCGGGCGTGCGATGCGTCGCTTCGGTCTGGCGAGGCTGCTCGGCCTCATGACGTTCATGACGCTCACGCCGCTCAGAACGCTCTTCACGCGTTTCACTCTCTTCGCGTCCCTCACGTCCTTCATGTCCCTCGTGCTGTTCCGCTTCCTCCATCGCCGCTGGCGATGTTTCGGCAGTCTCCGGCGCAACAGATTCGCCGGAGGGCGGCACGGAGCCGCGCGGTTCACGGCGTCGGGAATGGCGGCGCCCTCCGCGCCGGGAACGACGCCGGCCTCGCGGCCCTGGCGCTCCGGCTGCGGCGGCTTCAGGTTGATCGGCCGCGCTCTTTTCTGCTTCGTCAGGCGACATAAAGACAGGTTGCCCACCGCCCGCTGATTTGCAATGGAATTTTAATGCCGAGATGACGCCCGCGCATTGTTTGCCGGAGCGCGGCATTTATGCCGCTTCAACGCCCGCTTGGAATAAAGCCTCCAAATAACCTTGAACTTTCCTTCATCCAGTGCACGCAAGCGGGGCTGAAGCCCGCCCTCCGGTGCGTGTGCCAGGTTGCTCCCCCTTCCGCGTTACAGTCACTTTCTCATAGACTCGAACTTTTCACTCATTCACACTGTCCATCTGTCATGAAACGAATTTTTCGAGGGGGTAAACGGATGAAACTGGGCTGCATCGTAGCGACTTTGTTCACACTGGGTTCATTGCGTGCACAAACCAATCTGAATCATAATTCCATCACCAATCCGCCGCCGGCCCCGCGCCGGCCGCCCATCATCCTCATTCTCGCGGACAACATCGGCTACGGCGACCTCGGCTGCTACGGCCAGACCAAAATCAAAACACCCAACCTCGACAAACTCGCCACCGAAGGCATCCGCTTCACGAGCTATTACGCCGGCAGCCCCCAGGATGAAGCCTCCCGCGCCTCCCTCTTCACCGGGCTCGAGCCGCGCCACATCGATTCCAGCTTCAGCCATCCGCTGCCGATGGGCGCATTCACGGTCGCCGAACTGCTCAGGGAGACCGGCTATCACACCGGTTTAATTGGCGAATGGAACCTTGGCGACACCGCTCCCGTCGAGCCCAACACCAAAGGCTTCATGGAATTCGCCGGCCAGTTGAGCCAATCCCACGCGCGCGATTATTTCAGCGACAACATTTATCGCCAGGACACCACCACCGGCTCGAATCGCCTCGAAACCCTGCCCGACAACTGGAACAACCAGCGCGGTCTTTTTATTCCGGACCTGCTCGGCGCCGCCGCGGCGAGCTTCATTAAAATCAACGTGCCGGACCGCGTGAATCATCATCGCGCTTTCTTTTTGTGCGTCGCCTATCCGGTTCCCCACAACGGAACCCCGCCCAAAGACTCCCATTACGCCGCCGAATCATGGCCCGAGCCCGCCAAAGACCGCGCCACGATGATTTCCCGCATGGACGACAGCATCGGCCGCATCCTCAACCAATTGGGGGGCTTTAAGCTGGACACCAACACCGTCGTCATTTTCACCAGCATCGGCGGCCCGCAAACGGAGGCAGGAATCACGCCGAAATTCTTTGACAGCTCCGGCCCGTTGCGCGGCGAGGCCGGCAGCGTCTACGAAGGCGGCATTCGCGTCCCAATGATCATTCGCTGGCCCGCGAGAATCCGGCCCGGCCAGGTAAGCGACTTCACGTGGGCCGCCTGGGACCTCATGCCCACGCTCGCTGAAATTGCCCTCACCAAAGACACCGAAAAAACCGATGGCATCTCCATCCTGCCCGTCCTCACCGGCAAGGGAAAAGTCCGGAAACACGAAAACTTCTACTGGCAAACACAGCCGGATGACGCGGAGCCCGAACAGGCCGCTCGCATGGACAACTGGAAAATAGTCCGCATCGGCACCAACGCCCCCGCGCTCTACAATCTCAAAACCGACCTCTCCGAAACCAACGACGTCTCCGCCCAGAACCCCGACGTGTTCAGGAAAATGAAAGCCCTGCTCGGCAACGGAACAAAGTAATCGAATCCGAAGAAAACTTGCTCCGTAAAAAAGATCCAACTCGCGAATACGCCGTGGCAAATCTTGCCGGGAACACCGTCTCCAAAAGACGAAGACAATTCGAAACTCGGTGAACGTCCTCGCGAGCCGCACGATATTCTCAATGCCCTTTCACACTCGGCGCGACATTCGTCCCGCCCGGACCTTCCGCCCCGCCGACTGCCGGCGCGCCCGGCTCGAGAAGATCCCGCACCGTGATGAGCGGCCGCTGCGCCGCCTGTGCCGTCTGCGTTCCCTGGCCCGTCGGCGCCACACCCGCGCCGTACGAATACACCATTTCCCCGCCATACCAGCCCTGGAACATCGTAATTCCCAGCACCAGGAACACCGCGACCAGATAGGACGTGTTAATCGTCATCTGCCCGCGATGCCAAATCAGCCATCGCCAAGCCGTCAGAAATGCCAGGCAACCCGCCAGCACCCAGCCGATTGTCACGTGTAAACTCACGAACTCGTGCGTTTCCGGCGCGAGTGCCGCGCGTTTCATGTCCAGGTATCCCGCAGCAATCGCCAGTGCCGCGCCCACCAATGCCGCCAGCAACGACCAGAATCCCACCGTGCGAAACGCCGCCCGCCGCACCTCGGATTTCGTCAGCCGCGCCCCGAGATCCGCCCCCGAGGACAACAACACGAACGCGATGGGCAAATGCACCAGCGCTGGATGAATGGGCAAAAGGCTCATGTGCCACTGAATTAAGGTTCCTCCCTAACAACCAACGAATTCGCAACCCGGTCAAATGGGGGAAATCCCGCCAAACGCGGAAATAGAGCAGGGGAAGAAAAAGGCGGAGCGTTCGCTCCGCCCGATGAAGCCGCCGCGCGCCAATCTCCGCGCGCAAAAATTATTTCGCCCGTTGCAGTGCCTGAATATTTCCCAAAGCCACCGGCGCTTCCTGGCGAAACCACAAATCAAAAGCTTCAACCTCGCGCCGTTGACGCACGATTTCCGCAAACCGCGGCAAATCCGCCTTCATCTTTGCCTCATCGATCGGCAATCGCTCCCGCACATAGACAACGTAACCGCCATCGTGAGTCGGAACAAAACTGCTCGACTTGCCCGCCGGCGTGCTGAAAACCACTTGCTTGAATGTGCTCAGTTCTTCCACGTGATCCTCCACTTCCGGCACGCGCTCTGAGTTGAGCGAAAAAGGTTTTACTTCCACGGGCTCCACTTTGAAAGCCGCACACACTGCCGCGAAGGACTTGCCCTGCGCCAGTTGATTGCTGATGGACTGCCCAAAGATGTGTCCATTGATCTGCGCCATGCGTGTTGCCTGGGCCATTTTGTAATCCGCCAGCACGCGGCTGTGGATTTCGGTCAGCGGAGGAATCCGGCTCGGAATGAATTTATCGAGGGCAATAATATAAACGCCATCCGCGCCGCGGACCGGCTGCTCCACGAACGGTTCGTCCGGCGTCAGATTGAACAATGCCGACACCGGGTAATTCAGCCCCAGGTTCATGTCGCCCGGGCCGAATTCCTTGTCGAACGGCTTGCTCGTTTTCATTTCCATTCCCTTTTCTTTGGCGAACGCCCCCAAATCCTGCACGGTCGCCTTCTCCTTGCTCAACAAATCGTTCTGGAACGACACCGCCTTTTCGTAGGCGTTGGAAATGGCCGTGTCCTCCACCAATATTTCGCTGATCTTTGCGCGCGCTTCCTCCGTTGTCTTGCCGTAACGGATCGCGTTTGTGCCCAGCCGGGTCAGCGCTTCATCCGTCTCGCGATTCAGATTCGTGATGCCAATCTGCTCCCGCGCCTCCGGCATGAAATTCGTCGCGTTGAAAAACACATAGTCGACCTGCATCTTGTCCGGCTCGCGATATTCCGCCTGTTGATTCGTGTAAAACTCCGACAGTTCAACCGCCGTGGGTTCCGCCACCTTCGCGAGATAATTCGAAGCCGAGAAGAACGCCGCGTCCACGGCCACTTGCTGATATTCGTTGATGTAAAGGGACTGAAGTTCCTGTGGCGTCACCAATTTTCCGCTCAATCCCAGCACCGACACCAGCTGCTGAAGGGAAAGATAATGCTCCGCGAACCGCCGCAAATCATCCGCCGTCATTCCCTTTGGCTTCAGGACTTTCTCCACAAAAGTCTCCAGCGGAACTGTCTCGCCGTTGCCGAGCTCACGCAAAATCACGTCGGCGAACTGCGCCACCGAGTCCTGGTCCGTGTGAATGTGATACTCCTCAAGCTTCTGGATGAAAAACAGGCGCTGATAGGTTTCCCGCACTTCGTCGAATGCCGGCTGCGACCCCGCCTCCGGCCAGTGATGATTCCGCACCAGGTACATCAGCATCGCCTCGTTTAGAGCGTCCCGGTACTCCGAGTCGGTGATGACGTGTCCGTCAATCATGCCAAAATTTCCGCCTCCGCGTTGGTTGCCGGATTTGCCGAGCTGATTCGTCCACGTGATCATACCGATAACCATCACTGCGATGATGATGTACCAGAGCCAGCTTTGATGCTTACGAATGGTGCCAAACATAAATATAAAGGGGTCGCAACCTACCCGGGTTTCGCCATGCCGGTCAAACGTAAAAAATTCCGGATGGAACCGTGCGCCGAGAGCGCCCGCGGGGGAAACTGTTTCCACGCACTTGCCCGCCGAAATAAGTTGCGATGATGCGGGGCTCGTTTTGCCGCATTTTTTGTTCGCAAAACGCTCAAAAAATCCCCAAAAGTGCCAAAAATCAACCACTTGCGAACGCGTTGCGAACGCGGAACTCGAAACGCGGAAGGCGGGATCGTGGTGGGTTCACCTTTTTTCATTCCCTCACCCCTTTCGGCCTTTCCTTTCATGCGCTCTCCTTGCCGCTATCTAATCACGCCGATGGTTTTGTTCCATATAAACTTGGAATTTGGATTTTGGGATTTGGATTTTTTCACCCCAGTTGCCACTTGCCACTTTCGCGGCTTTTTGTCACGCTGACCGCCATGTTGAAAAAAATTTTGCCGTTTTTGCTCTTACCGCTGTTGGTTGCCGGGTGCGCCACGGAGATCACAAACCTGACCCCTCGTCAGCAAACGCGTAATCAAAACAACCTCTATCCCGTGGAAGTGGCCTTCACCTCCAAACAACAAAACATCCGCTGGGACACCGTCAAACCCACCGTCATCGTCGACGGCCAGCCGTTCCAGATGCATCCGACGCTCCTGATGACCAACCGCTGGGAAGGCCTCGTGCCCGCGCCCGTCGGGGCCAACGCCGTGAAATATCGCTACCGCTTCGATTTCGATGTCAACGGATTCGGCAAAGTCAGCGCTGAAAACGCCGTCTCGCAGGATTTCACGCTGAGAATTCTCGACCAGCAATAAGTTGGTTTTTTGAAAACTGTTTTCCAAAGCCGCGTTCGCAGGAACGCGGCTTTTTTCTTTGTGAGGCATCTCGAGGCTGCCACCGCGAATTTATGTTCATCGCCGCCATCTTAATTCTCGGCGTTTGCTGGGTCGCGGCCGCCTTCATCAAGAACCGGCTTTATTCCTCCGGCTTGTTCGCGGTGGGCGTTACTTTATTTGTGTTTTTCATGCTGGCGGGCTGCCATCACGCACTTCAGGATTTTTCGCCTGGTCAGTGAGGACTGCTCGCCAGAGGTTGCGAATCCATTCCTGATTCCTACGGATTCTCCCGCAACGCCTGACCCGCTTTATACAGATCCACTTCACGTTGCAACACATTCATGAAAGCCCCGTTGTTTTGCGACGATGCCAATTGGAACGCCTGCGAATCCGCGGCAATCGCATCCGAAAACCGCCCCGCTTCCGCGTAAGCCGCCGCGAGCGTGCGCAGGATGACGAGGTTGCCGGGCGAGAGTTGGTTGGCGCGTTCGGCGAACTGAACGGCTTGTGACCCGTTGCGCACCGAATCATTCGGATTCGTCGCCAGCGTCCAGGCAAGATTATTGGCCGCGCCCACGTAGTCGGGCTTGAGTTCCAGCGCGCGGCGATAATGCGCCACGGCCTCGCCGGCCTGTCCTTTTTTCAGCAGCGCATATCCCAGGCTGTTTTGCGCGTCGGGAATGTCCGGATTGATGTCCAGGGCTTGCTGGAATTGCCCGATGGCATCGTCCACGCGCCCGGACTGGAGCAGGGCGAGGCCGAGATTATTTCGCGCCGGCGCGTAATTCGGCTGCGTCTCCAGCGCGGTCTGGAAATGCTTCACCGCCTCGTCCATCTGGCCGCGCTGCAATTGCACGTAGCCGATCAGGTTGTTGGCCGCGGGATCGTCGGGCGAAACTTCCAGCGCCTTTTGAGAACGGGAAATCGCGTCGTCGATCCGCCCGATTTGGAAATAGTAATTGCCGAGATTGCTTTCCGCGAGGGCGTTTTTGTCTGACGTGGCGGTGAGGGTATGCAACCACAAGGTTTCGTTGTCGTGCCAATAGCGGACTTGTTGGTACGTGGCAATGCCCAGCGCAAGAATGACCACCAAAGCTCCGCTCCACAACAGCGCCCGCCGGCTTTGCCAGGGGCGCGTGGCTTCGGCAATGGTCCAGGCGACGAGAATGCTGATGCCGATCTGCGGCAAATACGTGTATCGATCCGCCCACGCCTGCGTGCCCACCTGCACGAGGCCAATCACCGGAACAAGCATGCCGAGATACCAGAGCCATCCCACCAGCGCCCACGGATATTTGCCGCGCCAATGCCAGACGGCGAAGGAAATTGCGCTAAGAACGATGAGGGAAATGGCGATGACGGAAGCCGGATGACCCTCCACCGGCAGCGGGTAAAATGGCGCAAGATTCACCGGCCAGACGTATTGCAGGAGATAGTGCGCGTAGCTGACGATCGCGTTGCCGACCCGGTGGGGCAGGGTGATGACGGCCGCCTGATGGATAACTTCGTTTTGCGCTTTGAGGGTGACGATGCATCCCGCAAGCGAGAGGACGAAAAAAGGAATTTTTTCAATCAATAACCGCCGTGCCTTTTCCAAAAAATCGGGAGCGCGAAAATCCAATCGATGCAAGGGCCAGTAATCCAGCAGCAGCATCACGAATGGAACTGTCACGAGCATGGATTTTGAAAGCAGCCCGAGGATGTAGAAGAGGAGCGCGAGGAGGTAGCGCGGCTTGGACGGTTTTTTGGTATAGCGTGCGTACGCGCCGAGCGTGAGAACAAAAAAGAATCCGCTGAGGACATCCTTTCTTTCGGCCACCCAGGCAACGGATTCGACGCGAAATGGGTGCAACGCGAACAGGAAGGCCACAAAAGCCGCGCACCACATTTCGCCGGTCATCTGGCGCAGGACTAGGAAAAGACCAATGGCGGTCGCCGCGTGCAGGACCACATTGGTCACGTGATGCGCGCCGGGGTTGGCGCCGAAAAACTGGTAGTCCGCCATGTGGGAGATCGAGGTGAGCGGATTATAATTGGCGTGGTCCGCGCGACTGAATGCCCAGGCGACGCCGTGCTGTGTCAGACCCGCGGTGACGGGCGGATTCTGATAGACATAGACGTCGTCATCGAAATTGATGAACTCGTGATGGCGCGTCTGGCTGAAGACAATCCAAACCGCCAAAGCCAGAGCGGCGCAAATGCCGCAAGCCACCCAGCGGGAGCCCGGCTTGATTTGAGTTGGTCGACGTTCGCCGATGCGGAGCTAATACCAAAGCCAGATGCGGTTGTCTGCCACGAAAACAATTTTGCTTAACATAAAAGCTTTATAAATAAGCCTGCGCAATAATGGCCGGCGAAATGATAAAAAAGTTAGTTGACAAACTCTCTCCCAACTGTCATACAGTTATATGACAGTAGGCAGCTATGCTATTTCAAATCGATTTTAAGGCGGGCAAACCGGTTTACCTCCAATTGGTCGACCAGGTCCGTTACGCCGCCGCCTCGGGCATGATGCGGGCCGGCGAGCCGCTGCCTTCCATCCGCCCGCTCGCCGAGGAATTGCGCATCAACCGCAACACCATTGCCAAAGCCTATGCGGAATTGGAAAACCAGGGCGTCATTGAAACCATTCCCGGCAAAGGCTGTTTCCTCAAGGCCAACCACTCGCCCTTCACCCGCGCCGTCCGCGAAAAATTGCTCCTGAAGGAAATCGATGAAGCGGTCGTCACCGCCCATCACCTCCAGGTCAACCGCGATGCCTTTCTCGAAATGGTCCAGGAACGCCTCGATTATTTCGAACGCAAAACCGCCAGCGACGAACCTTCATCCAAAACGACGCCCAGGAGGAACGAATGAAAGAAAGCCCATCGGCAATTGAGATCAGGGAACTCACCCGGCGCTACGGCAAGCTCGAGGCGGTGCATGGCCTCAGCCTCACCGTGCGCGCCGGGTGTTGTTACGGGTTTTTTGGCCGCAACGGCGCGGGCAAAACCACCACCATCAAATGCCTCCTCAACCTGCTGCGCCCGCAGACCGGCACTGTGCGCGTCTTCGGCCTCGACCCGCAGCGCGAGGAAGTCGCCGTCAAATCGCGCCTCTCCTACGTCCCGGACGCCGTCGCGTTTTATCCGTGGATGACCGTGCGCGACACGCTCGATTATTTCGCCTCCTTCCGCCCGCGGTGGAATCGCGACATCGAAAACGATTTGCTCAAGCGCTTCGGCCTCACGCTCAGCCAAAAAGCCAGCACCATGTCCAAGGGCCAAAAAACGCAGCTCGCCCT
>Ga0335085_10004296_pt1 | contig 23760 bp, 38 predicted proteins | sample Lox_Sample_45_FD_206712 | JGI IMG/M metagenome (GOLD analysis project Ga0335085, IMG submission 206712) | Soil microbial communities from Loxahatchee National Wildlife Refuge, Florida, United States - Lox_Sample_4.5 | ecosystem: Environmental > Terrestrial > Soil > Wetlands | place: USA...
TGCCTACTTGTCCCGGTCCAGCCGTCAGGCACCCTGGATTGTTTAGGGCGGTACAGGCAGAATTGGAGGCTCCGTAGCCTTCCTGAGACGCGATCGCCGTCGCTATGGCGTTGACGAACGGACTCGGAGATCCCTGCGGATTAGGCGCCGGAAACTGGGACGGGAGCGTACCCAAAGTGCGGGAGTTGAACGCTTGACGGATGGCATTACGGGGGAGGGTCGGGCGGAATGGAAGTGCGGCAATCACCGCGTCACCACCAGAAAAAGAAGCAATACCGTGCCCACAATGACCCAGAACAGGAGTTCGGCCTTTTGCCTGCGGCTAAGGTCCAATTCTGGCCGGCGGTCTTCCATCACGCCTTCCAGGGATTCAACTGAACACGCTGGTTCAGCTTCTTTTTTCGCTCCTCACAGGGAGAGCACGGCTTTACCCCTACGGCTTGCGTGACGCTGGCGACCGCATCACCTAATCCGATCTGCCGACGCAGGAATGGAACCGGGATCTGTACGGGTCGTTCGACGTTCATCTGTTGTACCTCGATCCCATTCTAAACCGTAAATTTCAGGAGTGGGGAACGCGGATATGGATGGCCGAAACCGGATAGATGCAACTCTTCGGCTGTTTCGCACCCGACAGGACGGCCTCGTAATACTTTGCCGCGGCTCGATCATGCGGAGTCGTCGCCGCTTTCACGAGGTCTGTGGAGGCGTCGATCCGTGGAATGCTCAATATCGAGGCCAATCCGGTCAGAAACTTTCTCAAACTGGCCTGCGCGATGGAACTTTCGCGCGAAACGTCAAACGTATCGAGAAAAGCCACGATGGGAGAGTTGTGCTTTTTCGGTCGGGTGAACGGATGAACCAATGAAGGCGATTTGCCGCGGTTGCTCGTGTAGAAATACAGAATATTGTAGTAACTGCAGTCGTAGCAGGCGGACGGACCGCACGGCAGGGTACACGTATGGCAGGCTTGACACTGGTCCGGACCGACGGCGCCCATGCAGTACTGATCGGCATCGCACATATCCGGACACGCCGAAGCGGGTTGCGGGCAGTTCTGAGCTGACAGAGCAGCAGCGAAGAGTAGAAGAAAAGCGGAACGGACCAGTGTATTCATCGAATGGACCTCTTCAGTTGCCTTTGGCAACGTTCGAAATTTCGTTTGCGATCATGGTTGCGACCATATCGAGCGAGTAGCCGTGAGTGAAGAACGCCGCCACGAGACCGGCGTTGATCTTCGAGCCGTCCGCCATCACGATCATCTGGTACACGTCATTCGACGTGTATCGCGCGTTATTCGCGTACGGGTTGAAAGACACGATCGAGGCGCCGCCCACCATCGTCTTGACCAGAGAAGCGGCTTCGGGTGTCGCGTAATAGATGCGGTTCTGGGGAAAGCTGACGATCTTGTTGTCCTGGTTCGGCCCGGTGACTACCGGACTGGGCAGCCAAGGGTCCGCTCCGAAGACTGCAATCGGGTCGAGGACGGCTTTCGGATCGTCGTTATCGATTCCGTTGATTAAGCTCATACGGGATGACTCCTTTTCTCAGCGTGGACTTGAAATTCCCGCTTGCCTGCCACGCTACAGCGCGGGGTACAGCATGGGAACCGGATCACCCGGCAGAAGGCATCACCTAGCCCGTGACGTTGTAGTCCTTAGCCGAAACCCCGAACGCCACGAGTCCGCCGGCTCCCGCAAAAGCGGCGATAGCTAAGACCGACTGCGGCCAGTCGATCATGTGCGACATGCTCGAAAAAAGCACGAACGACGCCGCGGCGGAAACAATAGCGGAAAGACTGGTCTTCCAGTTCGGACCCATTTTTAACTTCCTCCGGTCTTTTTGATGACGTCGTCAAATGCCGCGTCCGCCGTGTTGGTGATTTCGGCCACGAGGGACTGAATCTGTTCCGCGGTAAGACTCGGGTACTTTGTGGTAAGTGCTTTTACCGCTGACACCACCGCGCCGATTTCGGGAATCACCGCCAGAGCAATCCCGGCGATCCCTCCGAGTGCAGTAGGAGCGCTCATATCTTCGGACCTCCAACCGCCGAACTGATCTGGTTAAACGCCAGCAAGGAAGCGGCGAGAATTCCCTGAGCGGTGGGCGAAAGCTTCGCCATTGCCGCAGTCACACCCGCCTGCGTGATGATCTGGACGATTTTGGTTTGCTGTGTGGCCCACGGGTCGGAAGACCTCAGTTCGGCGTTAATGGATTTTCCCGTCTGCGCGATTACCTGTGAAACGCCATTCGCGAGCAAGTAGTCCTGATCCGAGATCTTCCCCGCCGTGTGCGCCGCCTGAATTGCTGAGACGGCCGCGTCAAGAGACTGAGCAAGCACATTGATGGTCGTCGCCGTCGTAACTTGCGGCGGGGTGGCCGGTGTCGCCGGATTTTTAGCACACCCCGCCAGCAAGAGAGTTAGGAACGACGCGATGAAGATTCTTCGTCGCATTTGGCAGAAATAATAACAGAGTGTGCGAGCGTACGCAAGAGGTAGGATGCCCGCTATTCGTTGCGGGCGAACGCTGGCACTAATTTTCTCCAGCCGTCACCACAGTTTTTCCACTTACGCGGCGATTGCGGCTCGCCGAAAATGCTTCGGGTCCGGGATGGAACGGGGCCTGCAAACTATACACGCCGGGATGAACTTCCAACGGCGCTAACGCAGGATCTAGTTTCCTCCGCATCCACGAAAGCATTTCAAAAGGATTGTACACGATCAACGGGAGGTGATCCAGTTCAAAATAACCAGACTGACCAAAAACACAATGAGCAACATAGAAGATAAGCCGGGAGGTGATGGGTCCCCCGAAAGGGATCAGAGCATCTCCCGGCCTCCCGTATGGGAGCTTTACAGAGCCGCAGGACTCGGAGCCGCTGTCGGCTTCGCCTGAGTTTGCGAGGGAGTGGACGCGCCGCCCGCGGCCGTAACGAGGACGGCACCGAGTGCGGCTGCCAGATTGGCTGCGTTGGTGTTTACGCCAGCCACGAAAGCAGCCAGAGCGTCCGCAATAGCCTGGTTAGCGGTGGCTATGCCTTCGGCGGCGGTTGCGATGCCCGCCCCGGCGTCGGCTACGGCGCCCTTTGCGGTCTCGCTCGCGGCGGTTCCGGCCGGCGAAACGGTCTGTTCGTTTTCGGTTGCGGCTGTCGCCTGCGATGCGATCAGGCCAGCATGAATGAAATTGTCGATCGTACTTGCATTGTTGGCGACTCTCAGCCGATAGGAAGCCCACGCTCGCGCGTCCGACTGATTGTCTTCTGCTCCTTGAGCCATGAGGCTTGCGAAGCGTTCCAAAATTGCTTTAAGGTTCATCAGATTGATTTCCGATGCCTGTTGCGAAACTGCTGCACTGCATTCAGCCATACGGGGGTACTACTCCTTTCAACGAGCAAGTGTATCACGTATCAGACTTGGCTATCCTGAAACAAGCCCTTTGCGGCGCAGAATCTCACCGTGCAGTTCAATCACCGCTTTGTGTTGCATGACCAAGTCTCCGACATCTTCCAATCTGCGGGTACAGGCGTCCAGTGTCTTCGTAACCCCGATGTTCACCGCCGCCTGCTCGCGCGAGAATTCCTTTAGCGCTCCAAGGAGTTCCCGCAATTCGTTGCGCAGTGCCTTACTGTCTTCGTCTGCGTCTTTGCGCAGCAGTTCCACTTGACTGTGGAGAGATTTAATATCGTCTCTCGCCTGCTTCAGTTCCGCGGCGTGACGGCCCGAAACGAACACAACTCCTCCAATCGAAAGCAATAGCGCAACGAACGCTATACAAGCACTCACCCATTCACTCACCCTCGATTCCCCCTTGGAATATCACCGGGGCCACCAGAATCCAACCAGCCCACAAACGATGTTGCTCGCGCCTACCTGAATCATGCCGCTCGTATTCGGCACATTGACTATGGACGAGACGTTCTGACCGGAAAGTAGCAACTGGCCTTCGGTCAGTGGAAACGGAAATTTTGGATCTCCCAGTTGAAACGGATTCGATCCGAAGTTTTTCACGTATCGCTGGTTCAGTTTCACTCTCCACAGAATGTCTCCCCCGCCGTTGGAAAATCCTTGGCCGGTGTAGAACTGAATTACGGAGAGAAGAATGCCGTCGTATCCCAAAGGCACGTTGAACGAGACCACGGACACGTCTCCCGCAGCCGCGGCGGGCGTCACCACGGTTCCCACCTCGTGGAATTCTTTGGCCTGTGGAGGAAGAAGGAACGGCTCCTCGTCCCACGGTGTTTTATGCCGAAACTCGTGGGGTAGGTTGAACGACCGTTTGAAACGGGCATTTCTCCAGCGTCTCTCGATCTCGTACAGACAGCAGTCGAAATCGTTCGTGCGTTGGCAGTTCTGTAAGGAGTTCTGGAGTCCCAAGACTTGCTCAATTTGAGCCACGACTGCCGCCGGCAGTCCTCCCGAAATCACCGCATCGGGAGACATCGCCGCAAAACTCGGAGCCGTACCGGATCGAGATTTCCCGCTGACGGCCCGCCCCGGAATGCCTCCGTCCGCTCCCGTGACTGGAGGGTTAGCAACGGTGATTCCACAGACTACAGACGTAACCGACGAAGCCGCATCGGTTACCTGAACAGTGATCGGAAAACTTCCGCCAATTACCAGAACCGGAGCGCCCGTGACGTTTCCGCTCAAGTCCATCGACAGACCCGGAGGTAGCGTACCTGAGATGATTTCGAACGTGTAAGGAGGAGTGCCTCCGCTTGCTGTGAATGTGTGCTGATAGGGCGAGTTGACTTGAGCTGTGGGTGGATTATTGCAATCCCCGAGCAATGGTGTTACCGATAGCGCAAACCACCAATTTTGAAAGACAGTTCCCGGACTGATGCCGGCTACATTAATCGCCTGAACCATCACCCCTTGAGCACTGGGAATCGGGCTAAACATCTCCTGAGACCCGCCTAACTGGAAAGAAACCGGACCGTCCGCTTCGATGTCGTAGGAAGTGACCGAGGTCCATGTGCTCAAATCGGCCGGATCGGCGGTGCTTACTCTAATAAGTCCGAACGTGTACGCCAGATCGGCTGTGGGCCATATCCCGACGATTTGCGCCTTTCCGTTGAGAAATGCCGATCCCATCTCCCGCGAACCAAAGCCTCGATCCGTTGTGAATCCCGGATCAATATTGGAGTGCAGAGTCCAAGTAGGATTTGACAGTGTGGCGCCGATCCATACTCCCTGAGAGCAGTTAGATGCGTCCACATTTGTGTAGACGGGGAAAACGAGATTGTCGCCTGCGATACAGGGGATGCCGACGAAACCTAGATCGTTGTCGCCGACAGGCATGTCCGTCAAATCGAAGCTGTGAAACGATCCCAGTGTATTCGTGGGACCGACCGCTTGATAGGCAATTACGGTGATCTGGTCTCGCTGACCCGCTGGAGCACTGCTGAGTTCAACAAAAAAAACGTGCGTCGTTCCGCCAGTATCCACTACGGCAAACGCTTGGTTCGTTCCTAAAAATGTGGGCGGAATCAGTCCGAGCGCCGCGGTGTCAATGGGAAAGGGTGTACCCCAAACACCCGACGTCCAAGTGACTCCTTGCAGCCCGAAATCCGTGGATCTGTTGTACCCGATCAGTTTGGAACCGTCCGGACGGGCCACGATAAAATACGCGCACGTCACGACGAAATCTCCCGGTTGCGGCGGGAAATGAGCTGTCGCGCATTGCGGCGCAAGGTTAAACGGACTGGTCGAGGTTCCGCCCCATGTCTCGCTCGCAAGGTCGAATTCGATGAGGATGAACGGAGGAGTATTCCCGGTTGTGGGCATCGCTGAGGAAACAACCGTGACGGTATGATCTCCGTCGAAACATGCCTGAATGAAAGTAGCTTCTATCGCCCCGCCGTGGTCTAGAACGGACCAGGTAGCGCCGTCGTCGGTGGACTTCCACATATCGATGAAAGCTTCACTGCCGACAGGCGGCGCTTGCGTAAATTCCGGAATTAAAACAATGTATAAATTGCCGTTATACGTCCAGGGACCGAATACGTTTTGCCCCGTGTTGGGGGAGCAAACCTGCTGCGCTCCAAATGTCGAAGTGTCTACCGCTACCGGATCATTGTAGAGGCTCATGGCTTTTTAGGTACTCTGCTGCGAGTTTGGGAGCGTTGAAGCACATGCCGCGAATGGCCGAAGAAAGGCTTGATCTCGTCATGACTTCGTTTCCGTGAGGACCGAGCCACGTCAAAACTGATCCGCGCCGAAATAGAGTGAACGTGATTCCACGGGACCTACACTCGCATAGCGGCGTCGAAAACTGCGCGGAAAAACCCATATCGTTTTCACAGAATCAGTCGGCCTGAACGACAAGCCTTCTCGGAGTCGTCACCGCTAGCGAAGTGACACCAATTCCACTCGCCGAAGCGGTTCCGGTAAGAGTCACCTTAAGAAAGGCAAGTCCACCTGGGACGCAATTATTCCCTGAGGTCATGGCGGTAAACTGTCCTGACTGCGCCCATTCTACGTTAGTTGACGCCATAGTCTGAGAGGCGAACGCTGATTCAGTGTGGAAAGACGGGTTTGCCGTGACCGAACCGTCAGAACTGGTACAAGCTGAAGCGGCGGTCCAGATCACCGTACCCGACGAATTTGAACGACTCGAATATGACACCTTGATGAACGGCTGGTTGGTTGTGTCCCAGTCGCCGGGAATCATATACGAAACCATAAATGCACTAGTGCCGGCTGTTGGTAGAGCAGTAACGAAAATTCCATTGTTATTCGAGTCACAGGCGGGGGATTGGGTGGTCTGGTAATTGACCAGCGCCGTCGCTGTGGAACCAGCGCACGAAGCAACCGGAAAGACTTTGACGTCGGGGAAGTCAATATACGTACACGTCCGCGAAGCTCCCGAAGCCACACAAACCTGATTTGCCGCAGTAGCGGCGGACGCCGCAGTTACGGCGTTGGCCGTGCCTCCCGTAGCCGTAATGGTCACAATTCCCCCGGCTAGCGTGCAGGTTAAGTTCGTCGAACAGTTGAATATGGTCGCCGCTCCCTGTGCTACCCCTCCCTGCTGAATGGGTACGGAGGTTCCGGACATGATTGCCTGTTGGGAAAACGATCCCGTCGAAATGAAAATCAGGATCAGTACAGAGGCAATAAAAGCGGTGCTGATTCTCAGTTTGTGGCGATCCATGATACCGATGCTCCTGTGGTCGAGGCGATAACAAAAAGCAAATTCGTATTGGTCACTGGGAGACATACACTCTGACCGGGAGCAAGTTCCATCCCGGTGGATGTGGTGATCCCGGACGGTCCTACGTAGACGTTGATGGTGTTGCCGATGAGAGCTTTCACACAGGCCGTTTTCGTCGTGTTTGTACCTAGTGCTACAGCAGAACCGGTCACCGCCTGTTGCCCGCTCAGAACGGTTCCATCGCCCGCGATTTGGACGGGAACCGCGCTCTGATCGGACGGAATTACGACGGGTATCGACTTAGCCATCGTGGTCTGACCGAGACTAACTGCGGCCCCTCCCACTTCGACAAGATTCACGTCTTGAGTTCCTGAAGGGGTAAATGTCGCAGAGACAACCGGACAGACCAATGCGGGATCTTTCCATCCTAAGGCGGTCCCCTGCAACAATCCGGTTCCGGTGAGAGTCGCGCTCACTCTTACGAACGGGTTGTATCCGGTCAACCATGCCGCGCTAGTCGTGGTGCTCGAACTGGGATTCGACCCGCCGTTACAGATGGACTGCCCTGCGAACGTGACCCAAGTTCCGGGAGATCCGTTGTTATTCGGAGCGGACTGAAGAGCAACCGAGACGGGTGAAAAATTGTAATTGGAAAACTGGATTGACCATCCCGAACACCCTACGCCGCGATTGTCGAAAGCGGCTGTATTCGCGGTCCCCGTGAGGCTAAAGGCGATGATACAGTCGGGTTGATGCAGAGCGTTGAAGGTCGATTGCGCACTCGCGCATCCGACAAAGATCCAAAACAGAAGTAGTTTTTTCATCTAGGCCACCACCATCCCAACAGAGCGCAAATAATGCGCCCTCCAGTGAGTGAAATACTGTTCACCCGCCGATTCACGAAAAACTGCACCAATTGTCCCGACAGGAGACGGACGGAATTCCCGATGTTCGTCGGAATCGTCAGGCTCCCGACCTGAGTCTGAAGGTTGCCGTAATTTTTGACGTAGCGTTCGTTGAGTTGAATCCGCCACGTCAGATCTCCGGAGCCTTCGACAAATCCTTGACCGGTGTAGTTGGCGACCGTAGTAACAGCGACTCCGTCGTACCCGTATGGAACGAGGAAGGAAAGGACAAGCGTGTCGGTTCCGTTGTCGGCCGGCAATGGAATCGAGTTGATCTCGGAAAATCGCTTGGCTTGTGGAGGCATCTTCACCCACGGCGCCGTTTCATATTTCATCCCTGGACAGATGGCCTTCAGCCCGCCTTTGGAGTTGATCTGAGTCCAAATCTGCGCGTTCCTGTCCAAACACGCGTTGAACTTGTTTGGTAGAAAGGCTCTGTTGGAGACGTTTACCGGAAAAAAGAAATTACCGAGCGGAATCCCTACGGAACTCACCGCGCACCTCCAATCATGCGTAAGGCTTTTTGCCGGTTTTCTTCGGTGATGATGCGGCACGGCTCCGCGAAGTGAAGCAGCAATTGACAAGTGATGACGTTACCCGTGCGGTTGGAAATCGACACCGTAATGTTGCCGGGATCGAGGATCAGCCGCGGCTGTGAGAGCAGGACGGGCAGACATCGCGAGTTGAAATTAGCCGAGTTGCCGGCGGCTTGCGCGTAGTCCTGATACAGCGGAATTCCCGTGCAGGAGTCCTCGATTTGAATGAGCAGGTCCGCCGCCGTGGTTTCGGCCGGCTCTCCACCGTTCGTAGCCGAAATGGACGCGAAATTCAGTCCCCATAGGTACGATCCGCCGTTTACCTGCGTCTCGTAATAGGCGGTGTCGTACGGCTGAATTGGCTGGTCGATATCGTCGGGAAACACAAACCATCTCGCGCGGAAGTTCGCCGCCCGACGTAAAATATCCATCTGCGCGATGGCATTGGGCCAGTATCTTCCCTGCACCCAGAGCAAATTGGAATTGTACGAGAATCCGTCCACCACTTGAGGAAGCATCACGACGTCTTGCATGGTTTACCCTCCTGAAACGGCCGCATCAAAATCTGAGAGACGGCAAGAAACCTTCGGCACTCCTCACAGCCCGAGCATCCCGTTTTCACATGCTCCATGAGACGTTCGAACTGGTCACGAATGACATCGATCGGAGGAGCCGGTTTAGTCTTCAGCACGGTACCCTCCAGATGCCCTCGAAAATGACGTTATAGCTCTGCGGCACAGAGGTCGAACACAGTAGCGACGTTATATCGAACGTAATTGCGGAGCCTGCGGGGAAGACAATCGTCGGACACGGAAAAATGCTTTGGAGGTTCGTTGGAACGTGGAAGGAAGTTCGTCCATTGTTGATGTACGACTGATTCAGCGGAAGGTCGGAAAGTCCGTGCATGTTCGAGTCGTAGAGTTGGATCAGAAAATCGTCTGTCGTGAGTGTCCCGGCGTTGCCTATGGTGTTGGCGTAACAGATGGCGATTCGCTGAAGCTCGAAATCGTAATTGTCGATCAACTGGGAGAGCCGGAAGGGAGCGCTTCCCGCGGCGACGGTGATGGTGAAGTTCACCGAGTAGGAGTACTTTTTCTCTTTGTATTTGTAGGCCGTTTTGTTGGACCTGTACCCGCGGTCAACCGAAAGCCGTTTGACACCGAAAAATGCAATGTAGGACGTATAGATCGGTGAGGCACACCCGTTGCTTGAGCGGAGGGTGTTGAATAGGTCAAACACAATCTGTGTATTTATCGGGTAGAGTTTCTCCGGGAGAACAACCCAGTTCGGGTAGGCTACGATACCCGAGCCGGCGTTTCCCATAGCATAAGACCCGGAGGCGTTTTTGAATGCCCACTTCCCGCCTAGTGCCGCAGTATTGACGCAGTTGGACATTCCTACGATTCTGCGAAGAATGAAATCCGAATCCCCCTGCAACGTTTTGGCGAGATTGGGGACCTGAGCCTGATTGTCGGCGATGCCAGTCGCATCGAACACGTAAGCGAACGGTGTATCTAACCGCCCCTCAGGTGTGCGATACGGCTCTTCAATGAGCCTTTTCATGGTGGTTTGACTCCCTTACGCGATACGGTACCGCTTGACGCCCTTGAGCAGGAGTTCGATCGTGTTGGTGGCGTCCGAGGTGTCCTGGATGTCAATGCCGATCCTGCCGCCGGCCGGGATCAGAATTTCCGGGAACACGGGGTACGGCGAAGACGCGTCACCTAGAATGTTTGCGCTCGCGACCATCCCATTGGACAGGTAGAATCCCTGCGAATCAGCGAAGCGCACGTTAAACGCTCCGGTCGAAAAGCCGATCACTAATGCTCGCCATGCAAAATCCGCGTCATTAGTGGTCGAGATGGACTGGTCTCGAAGGAATTGGTCGGCGCTCAGAACTACGTCGTACGGGTAAGTGAAGTCAACGTCAATGAAACCTTCCGGTGAGCCATCGTTCATCCCGTTGTAGGATGGCGATGCAAACGGATTTACGAGGTATGTAGCCATGATTTGTCCTCTTGGAAAACAGGGTTGAAGTCGCGCGTTGACCTTTCTTCGCTCCATCTCCCTATCCGCTTACCGTGCTCTCGATACGAAGCCAGAGGATCAACTTGGTACCGATAGTACACGTACGGCTGCGGGATCAATGGAGTTGAAAAGGGACACAAAGGTAAAATAGAAACGGAGTCGCGTGATGCGCTAACATCGCGTGACTCCTGACCAAAAGACCTTGTATGGGAGGCCAGATGGCTGACAACGAGTATAGAGCAATTTGTGAGTGCGGATGCGGCGGGGAGATTGTCTGGACCCCTCCTAAGAGAGACCCCAACAGGAAGCGCCCGCGATTCATTTCCGGCCACAACTGCCGCGTCATGAAGACGAAGCGGCCAGATCCGCCGCCGCCCAACCCTTTTGGAAAATGTCTTTGTGGATGCAATCAGCCCGTTCCACGCGCCAAACAGACATCGCGCGGTAATGTGGCCGGCGAATTCATCCGGTACCTTCAAGGACACCACAGCTCGTGGGAAACGCGACGAAATCCAGTTTCCCCCGACGATCCAAAAGGTCCCAACCCATCGGGGCGTTGCCTCTGTGGATGTGGGGCACAAACATCGATCGCTGACCGAACCGACCCGATAAAACAAACGGTCTTTGGCTGCTACATGCGATTCGTGCGGGGCCACGACAAATGGAAGAATCGTACGGCAGAGGTGGTCAACCGAACTGGAATTTGTGCCTGTGGGTGTGGAGAAAAAACTCCCATTGCGAAACGAAGTTCCCGGGGAAATATTAAGGGACTGCCCATGCTGTACGTAGACCAGAAGCACGCACAGCGCAGCACTCATCGCGTTGACGAAGCGACGGGGTGTTGGCTGCTTCCCTATATTCAAAAAGACGGGTACACGAGAATTCGTCGAAACAATGTCCTCTATCTCGGACACGTTTGGTATTGGATGGAGCGATTTGGCCCTGTCCCCAAAGGGATGGAACTGGATCACAAGTGCCGAAATCGTGCGTGCGTTAACCCGGAACATCTTGAGGCCGTGAGCCACATGGAGAACATGCGCCGCACTACGGAAGAAGGCGCTATACCGCACTGGAAAGGAACTCTGGACTACACGGTCGATGAGAAGTCCGGATGCTGGAACTTTGCCGTCTTGCAGCCCAACGGATACGGTCTGATATGGAAGGACGGAAGTCTCGTCACGGCACATCTTCTCGCATACCAGCGAGCGCATGGAAATGTGCCAGAAGGTCTGGAACTTGACCACCTGTGCTCGAATCCAGGATGCTGTAATCCCGATCATCTTGAGGCTGTCACCCATACGGAAAACGTACGGCGAGCGGCGGCGCGTAGAGAGAAACGCGCCGCCCATGCCGCATAGTACATCAACAACGAACTTCCTGTAAGTTGTTGATTCTAATCATTGAACACCGCGGGCATATAAACCATCAAGGACCATTTGGAACGTCATTCCCGTCCCGCCGTTGGCCGCGGTGGTCAGCGTGACGGTCGTGCCGTTCAACTGGCCGTAGAAGGTCATCTGATTTTCGATCACAACCGAGATTGCCAGTTTGTGCATCTCGCTCCGTCCCGGCGTGCCGTTGGTGAATACGCTGGTTTGGGAGTTGGTGAAGTACCCCGCGATGCCGCCGCCGGCGTTGTAGTACCAGAGCGGACCGCGTTGATAGACTTTCTGCCCGAGGTAGAACTCGAAGCAGAAGCCGTTCGTCACCGTCTCCAGGTCGGCGAGAATCACCGACTCCAGCCAATGGAAGCGGAAGCCGAAGATCGAGAAAGCTTCGGGCGCCGCGAGTTTCTGAGACTGGGTAAGGTTGGTCTGCGCCAAGGTCTTATTGGACTGCGGGCCGACGTTGGAGAAGAGAGCCGACGTCAAAACGCTGAGAGTCCCGGCCGCGTTGATCGTAACGGTATCGTAGAGAGGAGTGTGCTGCACGTCCATCCGGTTGCTGACGTAGACTTCCGAATTGAACGCGTCCGTAATCATCTGTTGCTGAGGAGTCATGTGTCTGTCCTTTTTGGTCTGTTAAGTTTCGCTTGGATACGAGGGAGGGTGTAACGTACCCCTCCCCCTTTGGATGTTTAAAACGCGTTGCCGTAGGCGCGGGCAAGCCCGTTCATGGTCACGCGGGCCTGACCACCCGAGGCCGGCTGCACGGGAGGAGCCGGCGGCGGAATGGCGGCGCGGATGGGATTCTGCGGCACGGCGAACTGACCAGGTAGCAGATCTCCCAGTCCGATGCCGAGTTGCTGGTAGATCGACGGCAGGAAAGCGTTGAGCGCGACAGATGCGGTCTGCATCAATCCGCCAAGCAAAACGGCGTCACCGAAGGGCTTATTCCACTTGCCTGCGATCCACCCGGCCGCGAGAGCCGACACTCCGGTAAGAATGGTGGGCCCGAAGCTCGAACTGCCGAACGATCCCAACATGCTGGACGGTAGAAGGGTCGGAGCGAATTTCGAGACGACGACTCCGGTGAGCGCACCGCCGACGATCATGAGACCGGACTTCGAGGTGATGGAAGCCCCGAAGAGAGACGGGTTATGGCTTCTGCGGTGGTGACGGCGAGCGTTTTTACGCCGGTTGCGGTATCGCACGATGACTTTCGGCGATGCGTTGCGGCGGTGCCGGCGATGGTGACGGTGAGCAACCGGGTTACTGCGCCGACGACGACGCACAACCCGGCGCGGATTCGAGGTATGACGCCGATGCCGACGGTTGGTCGAACGACGGCGGCGAGTGTGTTTCACGGGTTTGCTCCTGTGTGGATTGGTGGCTCCGAGAGTTACGATCAGAGCCGGGTTGTGGGACTTGCGTTTACGTTTAGCGTATTGGCGTCTTTCTCCAACCGCTTCGGGATCGTAGTCATCACTGTGACGGATCGGCCTGAACCGCCCCTGCGAATCGTAATACCCCTCTGATATGGACTCGTTGCGTCTTCGCGTCACCTTACGACGCGGTCCATTCATCCGCTTGCGGCGATTGGCTGCTTTAAGCGCGGCCTTTTGGCGCTTCGTGCCGAAGATGCGGATCTGCTTCGGAGACATGCGCCGATGCTTACGGGCGTTGCGCCTCGCCCTTCGCACCTTTCGGGGATTCGCCAACTTCTTGATGTGCTGTCTCACCATTCAAAGATCTCCTTCTTACTGAAGCTCGCTGAACGGACGTTCCAAAAGGAACGTGAACAGTCCGCCCGATCCCGTCAACGTGTTCTTGTTGACCGTGATCGAATTCGCCGCGTACGACACTACGGCCAATGACACGGTAACGGCGGCGGTAGCCTGCGGCACCCAGTCAAACCACGGCTGAAACAACGTGGTGTAAGCGGTCACGTTGAGATTCCAGTTGTGGGTAACCGTCAGCGTGGTGTCCGTGTCCCCGTAGTACGCCGTGACACAGAGACTGTTGTATCCGAGCATCGTCGAAAACGGCGGTGCTACGGTAGTCGTTCCGCTTGGCAGGTTGTAGAATGCTGTTGAAGCCATATCGTCTCTCCTCTCTGTAAAATGGCCCGCTCAAACGGGCGAACTTTTTTATGCGGCGACGGCCGCGTCTTCTTCCTTTTTCTGTTTCTCCGGAACCTGTGCGGGAGGCGCCACACACCGTAATTTCAAGTGCGGAACATGCACCTGAGGATCGCAGTACATGACGCCTCCGTTCGAATGGAAACGATGGAAAAACGAAATATCGTCTCCCGTATAGCCCAATTCCCAATCCCCCAGGATGGGACGGAACGGTCTATCGCCAACTAACTCCAAAGCCCTTTTCCTCATCAGGACACAGCCTAAGCCGGCCCATTCCGCGCGTAACAGTTGCTTGGACTGGAGTTGTTCTGCGGTGAAGTGGATCAACTCCATTTTTTCGCTGAAGGTTCCGCAAGACGAGCGGACGCCTTCGAAAATCTCGCCTGCGAGAAAATACCAGCCGCACACCGCATCGGCTTCGGTGTGGCATTCGAGATCGTCAAGCATTCTGGCGAACGCCGCAGTATTGACGATGTTGTCGTCGTCCACCCACAGGATATAGTCGAGTTCTTTGTCTTTGAGCAGACTGTTTAGAATCTGCTGACGCGTGATGTAGATGTTGTTCGTGTAGCACGGGGCAATGGCAACGGTGTGCCCGTCTCCCAAGAGTTGCGCCTGCAACTGGAGCATGTGGGCCACCCACACGTAGGAGAAATTGAATCCCGGCATTGCGACTGCGATACGCGCCATTAGCGTTTACCCTTTCCCATAGCGAACAATAGACCGACTAAAGCAATGGGTGGAAGCAACACGCCCAATGTGAACGGAAGCAGCGAGCCGGAAAACGCAGTTGAAGCGTTCGATACCAGACTCCCCACCGTCGAAAGAGCAGAACTCGGAGACTCCCACAGCGTGAGTCCCTGAGTGAATGTCGGGGTAGAGGTTGCTGTAGTTGAAGTCTGACCCAGACCCATCATCATACGTTTATCCTTTCGCCCAACTTGGGAGAAAATCGCTGAAGTCTCCCTTGCTTACCCGCTCGCTCGATTTGGCAACTTTCGGAACGAGTATCTGCCACGCGACGAACGCAATAATTGCAGCCACTAAGAACATTCCCAAACCGCTTGACTGCTGAGGGGCGGGCGGAGTCGGACAAGCCCAGTCGTTTGTAGAAGGATCGATATAGGCTGACCCATAAGAACAGTTCGGAGCCGGATTTCCTAACGTCTGCGCGTTGAAGTTGGTCACGCAGGTTTCGGTACCGTCAGGCTCAACCACAAGTTGCTGGCCGGCGAAGCAGTTCAATTGTGCAAGTCCTAAAGTCATCAGTTCTCAATTCCCGGACTCGTTCCGAACATCGGTTTCTTGATGATGTACTGCCCGCCGGTGATGTACAGCTTTTTGTTCCGCGGCTCGTATTCCAAAAATGGCGCCGCAGGGTTACGTAGTTCTTTCGAGGACTCACCCAGTTCGTGCTGATAGTCAGTTTCCTCGAAACCGTCGAAATCTTTTTTGGTGCGATACGTGATGTTGTATTCCCGTCCGCGTTCCTTCGGCGCGAACTCCCCGATTACCATCCGGTCTTTCAACCATCGGTCGGTGTCCATGCTGATCGCTTCCAAGTCAAGTTCCTGGTCGCCGCCCTCGATGTAGAGTTGGCGCCCGTCTTCGGAGCAGGCGAGATACGGGATCTCTCCGTCCGGTCTGCCTTCCCAGTCGAGTTCCAGATACATTCCGGTCTGCGTATTCACACAGATTTGCATCAAGCGTCCACAGGTCCACAGGTGCTCATGCTCATGGATCTCGTCTTCGATAATCACTGTCTCGGAGGAAGGCTCCCCGTGGAAGGACTCGAAAGCTGAGTCTGCATCGGCCGCGGGATTGCGACGCGGTTCACTGGTGTACTCACGCTTAATGACGACCTGATCCAGAATTCCGTTCGACCCGGCGAACCACTCTGCTTGCGCCTTCGTCTTGAATCCTGCGGCTGGGCCGATTGGCCGACCGTCCGATTTCATGCGGACGTACCACTTGCTCCCTCCCTTCGGGTTCGGCAGGGATCCTTTCGGTCCGCTCAACTTCTCAAAATAACCGTGGTTGTACCCGCTTCTGAATACCTCTTGCTCATACGGAGCCAGTTGCGGAAAACGGCGTTTCCCTTCGTCTAGTAGAAACCTGTCGCCTTTCGCCTCGTTTCCCTGCCTTCGATCTTTGATGCCGAGCGCGTGCCCAGCCTGATATGCCTTCTTCGCATGGAATGACGACGCGCGCTTGGCGCGTGACTGCGAACGCATGAAGTCCGAAGGGTTTGACATCGGCGTTAGGTTGGTCTTCACTTTCCGCATTTACAATTCCTCCGCTCGGAGTTCTCGGCCTTCGGTTGTTCAATTTCGTGGTAGCCCTTTCTAGTCCAGAACTCTTTACCGCTTCCCTCAAAGCCGGCGTTGAGCGTCTCGAAATATTGGTGAGGCTCGCCGCGGCGCGACACGAACAACTGGTAGTTTCCGCCCATGTCCTTTCGCAGATAGAAGGTCTTCTTCCAGTCGTTCGGGTTCGCGCGATTCCACGATTCGATAAATCGCTTGGCGTCCTCAGGTGAATCGAATACCGTTCCGTCGTCTAATCGTCCGCCCTTGATTTTCCATCCGCCTTCCGTCGGAACTACGTGCTGACGCTTATAGGTGAAGCCTCTGACATCGCCAGCGGAAAGTTCCGTCGAATACGTGGAACTGAGCGCGTCTTCGAATCCCCGGTCGTACTCTCTCTGGAGTCGGCGGATTAACGTATCGCTTCGGTCCGCTAAACCCGACTCACTTAGCCACGAATGAAACAGTCCGGTGTCCGGAGACTTCTTCCCTGCGGCATAGGCGGACTTCATCGCCTGTCCGATAGTCGCACTGCTCCGCTTCGTCCTGCTCTCGGGAGCCGACGAGCCGAAGGGCCAGAGATTTTTTTGGACCGTTACCACGCGCATACGAAATTTAGGCCACGGACGCAGCCGCCCGCTTGTACCCCCGATATTGAGACCTCAACGCTCTCGCCTTCTGGCGATATTCCTTGCCTCCCGGAGCCATCAGCATGTAGAGTGCGAGCGCCGCCCCACCATAAATCAATCCATCCGGAATTCCGGAGATTATGGTCGAGTTCGTGAGAAAGTCGGTCCACGATCCGGTGGAGGTTGAAGTGGTTGAAGTGTCGCCCAATCCGCAACCCATGCAACCCAGACCAGCCATACCGCTTGTCTGCCCGCCGGTCGCGAGCGTGCGGACGATGGGGTTTTGTGGAACCACAAACGCCGCGGAAAGCAACTCTCCGATGTGTTTGACGCGCATCACCTGATTGGGAGCGGTAGCCTGAACACTCGGAACGAGTGGCGTCCCGGCGTCACGAATCGGATTTTGCGGGACTACGAACATTCCCGGCAGCAAATCTCCCAGTCCGGGAGCGGGATGAAACGGAAGATGGCTCATTGTAAGTTCCTCATTTCTTCAAAAGGATCAGCGCTAAAACTCCGACGCCAATCAACGCTATTCCAGGAGACAAACCAAAAATCGAGTTGCTCCCGTTTCCACAGATAAACTGCCCGACCGCTCCTGTACCAAATGTTGCGGCGCAATCGGGAGAAGACGAGGCGGTCTGGTACGCGGCGCATCCGGCCGGATCATCCGCACAGGACTGTTGTAGGGTCGTCTGCGCCTCCGTCATGAGCGCCTGTGTGTTGGCGGGAGTCATGGCCGGTCCGATGTCGCTCGCCGCCGATTCCTGAATCGTGCAAGTCTGACACGCCGGAATGTAATCGGCTCCGGGAATATAGTTGCACCATGACGGAGGATTGCACGCGAGTTTCGTCTGGAGCGCCGCGGCGCAGGCGGGATCAAGCGCCCATGTTCCCGTAGTAAGTTCCAGAGTGGAACAACCCTGTTGCACCGACTGAGGCGTGTCTCCCAGACCTTGCGGGATCTCGTAACCCGAAGCTGGACTCTCAATGAGCACTGAGTTCTCCCAGAATTTCACGGCCAGTCTTCACGATGCGTTTGACTTCCCGGCCGGCTTTGGTGCGCGGCCCTAAAACGTCTTTCAGTAAATTTTCCAGTTCTCCGCGCGATTGTTCGAAGGCCATGGAAAGTAACCGACTATTGCTGCGTCTCACTCCCTCACGGAGTAGCTTTGCCGCCAGCCAGTCCGCCCGTCCTTGCGGATTGCGAACGCGCTCCATCGCGGATTTGGTTTGATGGTTCATTTGGCTAAAGCCATCGCCCCCAAAACGACCACGCCTACAATCAGCCACGGAGAAATGCCCGAACTAGTCGTAGCGGGAGATACCACCGGATTCATGTACTGCGTTGATGGTTGCGGCCCTACCGGAACTTCATACATCGTGGTCGGAGTGACAACCATTTCGCTCGATACCGGAGCAACCGTAGGGGCATTGACAAGTTGCTGTGCTGTTATTCCGGACGGATAGATCGGATTCCCCATCGAATCGTACCCGACCGGATAAACTGTGTCGTCTCCCAGTCCTCTCACGCCTCTTTGTTGACGGCGCGTCAGCTTGATTTGCACAGAGACCTCCATATCTCTCGCGCGAGATACAGCGGAGAACTCGCGACCGCGAGCAATGCGGCAATTGAAAGTGTAGTGCGGAGGCTCACTTCTTTTTGCTCCTCACCAACAAGCCCGCCGCGGCCGAAGCAGCCAGAAGCCAATACCACCATGAAGGCGATTGGCACTGAGCGAGCGGCGACTGGAGCGGAATATTTTTCCCGTCCTGCGTGTAGCAGGAAGGCAGTGGACGCCAGCCGAAGTACATCATCGCGGGTACCTCTTGTAAGATCGGAACAATCTGGAATGGAAGCGGCCGTACCTGAATCTGTGTTTCATGCTCTCCACCTCCGCAACGGAACCGAGTGCGCTCCCAGTCCTCTCAGGCCGGTGAGTCCCCAAGAATTATTCGACGCTAACCAGGTGCTGACGCCGGTCCAAAACGCTGCGGGACTCATGGTTGCGGTGAGGTCCACACCCGGAAATACGGTGGATAGTGGGATACTCACGTTCGCCAGTTTCGGAGCCGCGACCGTCTGTAAATAGTAAGAGAGCACATAGGGTGTTGCACCCGCCGAAGTCACCGCGGGATCAACTCCCACAGCACCCGCTACGGCTTTGGAAAATGCCGTGTAGGTATTGGGAAGTGCGCCCGATGGAGTGGAAGTCTGCACGTTCCCCGGTTGCGTCGTCTGGGTTGGAACCGGAGCGCCGCTCGCCGCAGTTCCCGCACTCGTGGGAACAGTCGTAGAGATCGACTGGCCGACAATCGCCCCGTTAATCTGAAGGCTCAGTGTGAGCGTGGCTCCGGGAGAAGTCGCCAGAGACGAACCGAATCCCGTAGGAAGCGCGAATGTCCCCGCTCCCGATGAATTAGTGGTGCCGATATTGGCTGAGACGGAGCCTCCCGCGGATGATTGGACAATCGCCGTAACCGAAGCATTGGCCGGCGCTCCGCTGACCAGAATACTTCCCGCTGAGTTCATCGACCACGAAACAGCAGTGCTTGAAGACGACTGCTGCGAAAAGAAGTACCACGCGACCAGAGCCGCGGCGATTAATAGACCGGTATTCATTTCGCACCTCCCGCGGTCAAGGCAAAGACCGCGAATGCGGCGAGAATCGCAAGCCCCGTGTTGTTCTGCACCCAGCCCGCGATTTCACACGCCGGTGTCGTCGTCTGCGGAAGGGGAGGCTTGACGATGGACGGCATTGCCGCAACCAGCGAAGTCGGAGTCAGCGGAGTACCGACATCTCCTAAGCCGCTCATGGAACCAGCTACGGTCGTGCCGGCGGCCGAATTGGGAGCGATCGAGGCCGCCGGAGGAGTCGATCCGTCCCGCCAGTACGGCTGTAGACCGTACGGCGCATAGATCACTGGAACGTCCATCGCCTGTTCGGTGTTTTCGATGTCGGGCGCATTCCAGAATCCCGCCGCATATGCTCTGCGGTCCTGCTCGAAATCGTAGTTAATCTGCATATTCGCTACTTCCTCATTGCGAACAACAAAACTAGAAGTCCACCCGCAATCAAAAGCGTTGTCGTGTCGAGACAGGTTCCACCGAGCGAAACACCGGAACAGGATGAAGACTGCGAACTCGTAGGTGCGGTCGAAACGGCCGTACTCGCCGCGGGTGAAGTGGAAACCGGTGCCGGCGTTACCGTCGTCGGAGTTACTGTGGTGACCGGAACAGGTACGGTTGGAATCGGCTGAGATACAGGTTGCGGACTCACCGAAACCGGAGCAGGTGTCGGAGTCGTCGGGGTCGGAGAAGACGAAGGCGCCGACATCGTACCCGGTAATCCGATATTCTGCGGTTGCAACTCATTCTGTCCTGCCGACCCGGCTGCTCCGTACGCGTAATTCCCCGCCCCGATATTGCCGGAAAATAAAAGGGTGGTCCCTTGCGTGACGGACCAGCTTCCCGTACTTGAGTCGAAATGGACATTCGTGTCGGGTGGAACGCAATCGCCGAAGGCCTGCTGAATTTGTTGCTGCGCAATTTGCATTGCTCCGTTGAAGGCGAGACACTGCTGGTCTGATCCCGATCCGGGATAGTACTGCTCGCAGTTGCCGAGCGGATTTTGAATCTGCCCCGCCCATGTGTCGAATGGGGTGCAGACCGGACCCATGGTTTCAGGAGCAGCATTCCCGCACGGCACTCCGGGATACAGACAGATGTTGTCGCCGTTTTCGTTGGTGCAGGGAGTCCAACCCGAAGGACAGCTAAAATCTCCCAGACCGCTTATCCCGCTCGCGCGTCTGCGGCCGAAAAAAACGGCAGGCTTCGGACCGGGATACATGCGGGCCGCGAGCGAGTTACTGGCCACATCGGCCGGTGTCTGCTGCATTCTGAAACTCGCCACACGAATGTTCATCGCGTTCCTCCCATTCCGAAAATCAAGGCGACTGCGGCCGCGGCAAGAAGCAGGTACGAAGAATTTCCCGATGACGACGACACGACGGCGCTGGTTTGGGTGGCGGAACTCGCAGGCACCGAAGCGGAGTAGGTGTCGTCGGGTACGACGTTGGGATCGTTCGCTATCGGATCGATATATCCGTTTACCCAGTTCCAGCACTGTCCCGGTTGCGGCTCTCCCGGATACGCCAGCAAAGGAGAATCTGTGGTCTGCTTCCACTTACAGGCTCCCGCCTGCCTGTCGGCGATACAGTTCTGACCTGCGGCTCCGAGTTGCATGTTGGAGCACTGTTGCGTCAGGTAATTAATGATGGCGTTTCCGTTTTGCACGGCTGTAGTCTGCGCCGACTGCGGCCGAGGAGCCGGAATGGAGAAGTACTCCGAAATATTCTGCTTCAGAAGAGCTTCGGCCTGATTCGCCCAGTTCGACGTGACGATGCAGGTTTGTCCGCATCCCGAATTCAGAAGAGCGTTGATCGCGAGCGTCACTGCTCCGATTGCCGCACCGATAATCGGGATGGTAAGTGACGCACCCGCCGCTATCGCGGTCGCGATTCCCGCACCTCCGCTTAGGACAGTCCCGGCGATCTGGTTCACCGTGGGACTGCCGGCGGAAAGTCCCGCCAGTGTCTTGTAGGGACGCGTAACGAAGTACCCGCCCACTGCCGCGCGTGGAATCGTTTGCGTCACCGTGTGCGGCGCCTTCCCTTCTGCGCCATCTTCTGCATTCGCTTCTTGCCGTACTTTCTCATCCCCGCCACGGCACAGACGGCGTTGGGATCGTAGGCGCCTCCGCGAGCCTCCACCGACTTGACGCATTTGGCGAAGCGCCCGCCTGAGCCGAGTTTCGCGGGATTCAACTTCACCTTTACGTTGCCTTGTTTGTCCACTCTGACTTGAGCCGGCGTCCAGTTCGCAGGTAACTTGATCTGATCACGCACATACTTTGTCAGGGACTTACGAACACGTCGTGATGGTCGTTTCGCCATTACCTTCTCCCCATCTGAAGAATCACAATCGCGCCGATCGCCAGAAGCGCGAGCGGCATAATCGACGAGGAACTTACGCCTCCCAACACACTACTGAATCCGGTTCCGCCAATCGGATATCCCGGATTCTGCTGACTCACGGCTCCCTGTGGAGTCACGACCGTTCCCGGCGTGATCGCCAGTTCCTTACCGAGCGTCCCGGCGTTATTGAGAATCTGCGAATAGAGCGCGTACTGCTGCGCGGTCATACCAGTCGAAGCGACTGCGGTAGGAGACGTGGGAGTCGCCGAAGGAACTACGGTCTCGCCTGCCTGCGTGGGAGTCTGGACGATTGGAAGGGTGGAGAAACCAGGTAACGTCAGAGTTCCCGTCGTCGCTCCGGTCGAACTGGAACACGGGTCCGGATCGAGGCAGTTGCCGTCATTATCGATTTCGGAACAGTCGCATCCTAAACCTGAAAGACTTGTAGAGCCGGTTGGTATCACCATCAGTTCACTCCGCTCAAAAACTTAGTCAACAGTAGTCCGCCGCCGATCAGAATCACCCACGTCCACACCTGCCCCGAGCTGTCACACGGCCATTCCTGTTTGCGAACCGCGAGACCGTGAGGATTTACGAACTCCCATCCCGGATAGTCTCCATGCGAGAGGTCGAGGGGGACGCGTTGCCCTGCGTAAGGTCCGGTTTTGGGATACGCCGCCAGATAGACGTGGGAGAAATCGTTTGACCCATCCGCGGCCGCCGTCACGAAGGAAACGGGTACGCCGCGGGCTAGTAAATGAGCGGCGCCATACATCGAGAAATCGTCGCAGTCTCCCTGCGGGAAATCCGCTACCGCCATATCGCGCGGTCGGCAGAGCGTCTCCACAATCGGATAGGCGTAACTGGATTGGATCGGTTCCGCGGTTGATTCGTCGCGGATGAACTGGAGCCTACCTTTTATATAGCCGAACGTGTCGCCTATCGGGTCGTCGGATTGCCAAGCTCTCGCGACGTCGGCGCGAATCCACGGGTGCGAGGCGTCCTCAGTCGAGTACTGCCGCATCAGCGAGATGGTGTCGGCGACTTGTTGATCTGGATTATCGGAGACTTCGCGGACGGAGTACCGCACCGTTCCCAGTGCCGGGTGATGAAGGACGGATGGAGAGTCGGTCTGTCCCTGCGCACCCGCCCATTGAGTCATCAGGCGCAATCGTAAATCGAAACTCTTGGCACCGCAATAATGTTCGTGTTATATATAAGTGCCGACACACCCGTGCCATTTAAGGAGTCATCGTGGAGGAATTACTAGAAGAGGCAGTGGAACAGTTCGAATCTGCCGAAAACAACGGTCAAGAAGATACTACTCCCATCGAAGAATCAGATCAAGAACTTTCTGAATCGCTCGCGAAACAGCCGAAAGCGCCGCGGTTTCGACCTTTTCCGAAGGCACCGCGGGCCAGAGGCAGAGGCGGGACGGTATCTCCGGATATTTTCTTCGAATACTGGAAAAAACTTCCGCCGGTCTGTATGGAGCGCTGCTCCGTGTACGTTTACCGCGAGTATCCGAAGATGAACTATCTTCTCGCGCTTTCTCCCGAGGATCAGGAGTTGGTGCTCAAGAAAAAGAAGCAGCGACCGTCCAGTAATATCGCGCTCTTTGTCGAACCGTTCGAGTCGAACGACTGGCGGGAGGAAATGCTCCGACGATTCGGCGAAGGAGACTACAAACTCTGGCTGAACG